>Ga0272443_10001218_pt1 | contig 39598 bp, 43 predicted proteins | sample SSMAcet12_FD_193581 | JGI IMG/M metagenome (GOLD analysis project Ga0272443, IMG submission 193581) | Marine sediment archaeal communities from Little Sippewissett salt marsh, Falmouth, MA, United States - SSM-Acet-12 | ecosystem: Environmental > Aquatic > Marine > Wetlands > Sediment ...
TCTAGATTATCTGAATGTGGTATATTGCGATCTCAACCCTGATGCGGATTGTTCTGCTGATATGATTCCCTGATTATTTATCTCTTTGCGATCAAAATTATGCCCGCTGCTATCATCGTTGCTACAATGACCCATTATTTAATAACAAGATCAACCCCGGTTACACCCCGAAAGTTACTTCGATATTCTTACTTATTCCAATTTGGGAATAAGTTGTGTTAAATTAATAAAATGCTCGAAGTTTATTTAATGTCAGAAAAAAGTAAAAAAAATTTAATCTATTCAGGTGAGAGAACAGTTTTTGAGGTGAATTAAGAAAATGTGTATTTTCTGTCGAATCGCATCAGGGGAATTGCCTGCAAGCGTTGTTTATGAAGATGAAAGAACCATTGCCTTTTTAGATATCCAACCGGTCAATCCGGGTCATGTGTTGGTGATCCCGAAGGCGCATGCTGAATCGCTGGCGGATCTTTCACCAGAAGATGCGGCTCAGATGATGCGCGTGGGGCAGATCATCGACAGGGCTTTGCGGGAAAGCTCTCTCCGTTGTGATGGAGTGAATCTTTTTATTGCGGATGGGGAGGCTGCCGGGCAGGAAGTGGGACATGTGCATTTGCATGTTTTCCCAAGGTTTGATGAGGATGGCTTTACCATTCGCCTGGATTCCGCAGAACGAGCTACGCTAGGCCGGGGACAGCTAAACGAGACGGCGATTAAGCTTAAACAAGCTGTCGATTCCCTTTAAGACGAAGAAATAAAAATAAAACCGGCGGTCTCTTCTCATAGGAGACCGCCGGTGTTTTGGTTTAAATTTTCGGTGCTTAGGAGAGGGATTTCTGCTGACGGTTAGCCAGGGAATATACCACCACGCCAAGAATCCCAATGACGCTGCCTGCCAGGGCCGCCCAAGCCCAGGTGGGTAACTTGATGACGGGGGTGGGCAGGATGGTTGGCGGCACTTTGGCCGTAGACCAGTCGATGCCATAGGCTCTTGCACCGGTTGTGTCCACGCCAGTGAAATCAGCGCCTTCAACATTGATTCCGGCCAGCCAGGCATTGGAGAGATTCGCACCGGAGAAATCCGCATCGCGGTAATCACCGCCAACCAGCCCAGCATTACGCAGGTTAGCGTTGATGAACAGCGCTTCCTGAGCATCCGCGCCGATCAGAGCGCCATCGCTAAGGTCTGCACCCTGAAAATCCGCCCGTACCAGGTCGGGGCTGAGCATGACCGTATGCTGTAGATTGGCCTGATGAGCGGTTGTGCGGTAGAAATTGGGACTCATCAGGAGTCCGTGGGCGAGGATGGCGCCGGTCAGGTTGGTCTTGCGCAGGATGGCGCCGCTGGCATTCAGGTTTTCGAGGTCAAAACCCTGAAGGTTTGCGCCCGAAAGGTCCCTTTTTTCTTTGATCGCCTGACGTGCTTCCTCAGGCGAGCGGGGCTGCATAATGTCCGATGCTTTTCTTTCAATCTTAAATTCGTTAGTCATTGAGTCCCCTTTCCGGTGATCGGGTCTTATCCGTCACCTAATCTTTGGGATTTGCCCAAGCCGCTGATCGTCTGGCGGATTTTGGGCTGTCCGTAGTAATTGACATGGCCGACGCCGGAGATGGTGATGTCGAGATTCTCGGCAGCCCGCACTGTGGCATCGCCCTGGCCTGAGATCGCAATCCTAGTGGATTGGCTGTTCAACTCAGGCGTTGCATAATCTCCGGACCCCGAAATATTGATCTCCTGCTGCCCAACCGTGCCGGCAGCTTTGAAATCGCCCCGGCCGCTGATGTTGACCTTTAGGGTGTCCGTTTCCAGTTGACCAATGTTCAGGTTGCCGTAACCGGAGACATTCACTTTCAGCGAATCGGATTTGAGTGATTCGCATTTTAAATTGCATTTGCCGCTGGCGTTGATCTTTTCCAGGGAGACGAAAGTCAGGTAGTAGGTCACCTTGCCATTTGCCGAGGAGAAGACCGATGAAACGAGCTTGCCAACCCTGGAAACCCAGTCGTCATCCAAACCGAGGTGGAGGGTGCCGTTTCTGACTTCTGAGATCAGGTCATCGATCAAATCCTCATCGGCTTCAATGGTGAGCGATTCCTGTTCGCCCTGGGTCAGGATCAGGGTGCCGAAGTCCTTGAAGTTAATTTTATCAAAACTTTCAATAGAGCGTGTTTCGGTTTTCATTGGAATTCCTTTCGATATCATTTATGGATTGTAAATTTAAATCTTTCCAAAATGATTATATCATTAATCAAAGGAATATTATGGAATTCTCAATTAAATCAACATCATAATTAAGAAAATTCAAATGTGGTTCAAGAATATTGATAACCGATACTGGCTGCGGCTTACTCCTTCGCAGATTCTTCCATTTGGGGCAGAAAAATGATACCTCCCCAAACTTTTTTGGCCCATTCCAGGTCATTAGGATCGTCCAGATAGAACGCGACCTGCAGGCAGGAAGAATTGCTGGCGGTGAATGTGATCAATGAAAGGCGGTCATTTTCATTCTGAACTTTTTGGAGCTGGGTGTATCCCAATCCGACGATCTCACCTTTGGTGGAGACCAGTTTTTCCAGAGCATTTTCGGGGATCTTGCTTTGGATCTGGTTGAGCAATTCCAGTTTGCCCGTATCCGCGGGGATGCGGAAGGCGGCAATGATGATGGTGATGCCAGTTTTCCAAAAAACCAGTTTGTCTTCCTCGACCCTTTTTTCGAAATCATCGGGAAGGTCAATGAGCCATTCAGAGGTAATTCGAAACGCCATACGATCCTTTCAAATGCCGGTCGAAACGATCCGGACTGAGTTTGGATAATTAATTTAGCTCCATTATACCTTTCAGCAGCCCATCCTCGCCAGAATGGATCAGGTTGGGCGTGGACGGATTGATTTTGTCTTATAATGAAGCGACCAAACATTTGATTATTATGGAAGAATGGATAAGGAGAATTTCATGCCAAAAATCCCTCCCCACTGGGACCTTTCTAACGTTTACCCCGGCCTGGATTCACCAGAGCTGGCCGCGGATATTGCCTGGGTGAAAGACGCGACGGACGCATTGCGAACAACCTATGAAGCAGAATTGAAAGCCGTCACGCCGGAATCGTCGGATGAGGCCATTAACCTCGCCATCAGCACGGTGGTGGATCAGATTAATGCTCTGATGCTCAAGGCCGTGACCATCCAGGTCTATGTCTATTCCTACCTGACAACAGATTCCTATAATAAGGAGGCCAAGCGGCTTGGATCAGAATTTGATCAGGTGATGGTCGGGCTGCAGAAGGTCAATGTTGTGTTGGAAGCCTGGATCGGTGGGTTTAAGGACAAGCTGCCCGAAGTGCTGGTGCTGGGGAATAGCGCAGGAGAGCATGTCTTCCCCGTGACCGAGATCGCGGAGCAAAGTCAGTATCTGATGAGTGAGCAGGAAGAAATCCTCGCGACCGAGTTGGGCCTGGCAGGCGCAAAAGCCTGGTCGAAACTGCAGGGGACGGTGACCTCGCAGAAGAGTGTGGATTTTGACCTGGAAGGCGAAATCCAATCTCTGCCGATGCCGGCTTTGATCAACCTGCATTCGCACCCGGAAGAAAGCGTGCGCAGACGGGCTTATGAAGCTGAGATGGCGGCCTGGGAAGAACTTAAAGAGCCGCTGGCCGCCTGCATGAACGGGATCAAGGGCTGGGTGAACACCCTGAACGACCATCGCGGCCGGGTGGACGCGCTGGATGAGCCTTTGGACCAGGCCCGGATTGACCGGGAGACCCTGGCGGCAATGATGGCAGCGATGGAGGATTCCTTCCCGGATTTCCGCCGCTATTTCAAAGCCAAAGCTGCCCGTTATGGGCAGGAAGCTCTGCCCTGGTGGAACTTGTTTGCGCCGGTGGGCAAATCTGAGAAGACCTACACCTTTGATGAGGCACGCGAATTTATCCTCAAGAATTTTGGGACCTTTTCGGATGAACTGCGGGACTTTGCCAAGGGTGCCTTTGAAAAGAACTGGATTGACGCTGAACAGCGCTCCGGCAAGCGCGGCGGCGCATTCTGCATGGGCGTGCCAGCGGTGAAGGAATCCCGGATTTTGTGCAATTTCGATGGCACGTTGGACCAGGTGATGACCATTGCGCATGAATTGGGCCATGGCTACCATAACTTCAATATGTTCCAGGCGGATAAGACCATGCTCCAACGCCAAACCCCGATGACAATGGCGGAGACGGCCTCGATCATGTGCGAAACGATTGTTTTTAACGCCATTCTGGAAAGCGTGACGGACCCTGATGAGGAGCTGGCTCTGCTGGAGACGGCCCTGATCGGCGATTCACAGGTGATTGTGGATATTTATTCCCGCTTCCTGTTTGAGAAAGAGGTCTTCGAGCGGCGCGAGAAAGCTGAACTGAGCGCGGAGGAATTCTGCGAGATTATGGATAAGGCCCAGGACGCGACTTATGGCGAAGGGCTGGACCCGGAATTCCGCCATCCTTATATGTGGACCTGGAAGCCGCATTATTATTCAGCGGGCTTGTCCTTCTATAACTTCCCCTATGCCTTTGGGATGTTGTTTGGGGTAGGCCTTTATGCGATTTATAAACAGCGCGGGGCAGACTTTGTCCCGGATTATAAGAAGCTGCTTTCCAGCACCGGTGAAGCCCCCGCGGCGGAACTGGCTGCCCGGTTTGGGATTGATATCCGTTCCAAGAAGTTCTGGGCGGATAGCCTGGCTGAGATCGCCAAGCGGATTGACCGGTATTGTGAGCTGTAAAATACCGTGATTGGTGAAAGGGGGATGGTGAAGAGGAAATAGAAAATAGAAGAGACGCTGCGTACAGCGTCTCTTTTTCTAATTATTTTTCAATGGGGCGGAAGTAGTTTACGCATGTAAATACTCACCCTCATCCAGCCACCCCTGGATCTTTTCCCTGATCTGGTCCCGCACCTTGCGGAAGAAATCCAGCTTCTCATCTTCGGGGCCTTCAAAGGCGGCGGGGTCCTGGAAAGGCCAGTGCATCCTTGTGCCCATGCCGGGGAAGTAGGGGCAGCGCTCATCGGCGTTCCCGCAGACGGTGATCAGGAAGTCGAAATCAATCTTGCCGATATATTCATCCAACTGTTTGGAGCGGTGACCGCTCATATCAATCCCCAATTCTTCCATCACGGTGATCGTGTTCGGGTTCACGCCGTGGGGTTCGAGACCTGCGCTATAGACTGTGAAACGGTCGCCGCCCAGTTCACGCAGCCAGGCTTCGGCCATCTGGCTCCGGCAGGAATTGCCGGTGCAGAGGAACAGGATTTTTAGGGGGGATTCGTTGGTCATAAACACCTCCGGAGCTTACCAATAAAGGGGGTTCTACTTTGTAATTGCCCCTATATTTTAGCAAAAATGGGGGCCGCGAGTGTTTTCGCTGGGTTAGGAATGGGTTAAGGATGACGGTCAATCGAGGTTCAATAAATAGCCGTTTTGTTTCAGCCAGCGGCGGCGGGTTTGATAGTCCGGCATGAGCTTGGCGACCACGCGCCAGAAGTTTTGGCTGTGATTGTGTTCTTTGAGATGGGCCAGCTCATGCACCACAACGTATTCGATCACTTCCAGAGGGGCCATGCTGAGGCGGTAGGTAAAATTCAGGGTTCGGTTCGCTGAACAGCTTCCCCAACGGGTGCGTGCGCTGGTGATCCGTACCCCCTTGACCCGGAACCCGTTCCGCCGGGCATAGGAATCGACGAAATTCTGGGTGATCTGGCGCGTCTCTTCACGGTACCAGGCGATGAAGACCGCTTTTGCCCGGTCCTGGGCGGCGCGGGAAAGCAGGAAAGCGCCATCCAGGTCGAGAGGCGGCCGCTGCCGGTTGGTCAATTGGAGGGGGTATTGCTCGCCAAGATACCAGAAGGTTTCGCCGGGGGTGAAGGTTTTGGGTTTCAAATCGCCATAGCGCCGGGCGGCTTTCTCGCGTGATTTGGCAATCCAGTCCGCTTTGCGGGCTACCAATGACTGGATTTGGGTGTTGCTTGCCGATTTGGGCGCACGGACAACCAGGCTTCCGTTCGGGTGGATTTCCAGGCTGATCGAGCGGCGGTTGCTGCGGATGATCTGGTCGATTTGCGGTTCAGTGGATTTATGGTTTGTCATGCTGGGCGTAATTATACTCGGCATGAGGCGCTGGCCGCTACTTTAATTGGGTAGGGCAATTGCTCACAATACTGTGAACTGCAGAATCAAATAAAAATGATATGTTGGACTATGTTTCTGCCACTCATTTCTGATCCCTTTCTCGTTCACATGCACCCTTTGGGTGTTCCCCTGCACCTCTCCGCTGACGCTTCGGGTGTTCCACTTCGCTCCAGGGGAAGGATGCCTGCAAGCGAAGTGCAGCAGGTAGTAAGGGGTGTTTCTTGATCCCTAAAATAAGGTCTTTCTTTCATAAACTTTTCTGGCCTGATAAGGTCAAAGGAAATGCCTAATAAGAGAGGAATATGGTAATTGCTTAATCTCGACTTCATTTCTTTTTATTGTGATTGCTTTGCGATCAGGCCAATTTCGAATCAAAAAAGCACCCGCCGGCTGAGCTGGGGGTGCTTTGATTTGCAGATCGGTTAATTAATCAGATGAATCTTTAGGGCATGGCGTATTTCTGTTCGTGTCCATATTTATTGAGGACCTGGATGGTCTCATTGGCCTCATCAGCGGTCAGCGCGCCGCCGGTGACGAGGGCGAATCCGTCCTTGCCTTTGTTGGTCACATTGCTGATGGCCTGGCAGGCCGTGCCGCGACGGGCGACCAGGTAAGCGCCGTCGAGTTTGATGTAGGGAATCATCCCCAGCGCTTTCATCAGATTGTCCTGATCATAGAAGAAGCAGGTGAAGAGATAAGGGCCGAGGGACAGGGTCTTCTGGACTGCGGTTTCAAATTGGGTTGTCATAGTTATTCCTTTTTGTTGGGAGGGTATTTGGATTGGGCGTAAAATTACACTGTGATATCCTTTACAGAAAGATCAATGATCTGTTCAGTCGGGCCGTGGATTCCTGGGGAACCGGATGAATGATAATGGTTGCGGCAGAGCCTATTGCGGCTGGTGATCTAGTCATCCACCCAGAAATTGATTCTATCATTTAATTGAAATTATTTTATCATTTCCCATGGAATTGAGTGGATGAGAGCAGGCAGTAGACCTAAATTGAGAGTAGGTTGTTTGATAAAAGATGAAAAATGAAAATCGGTTGATCAAGAGAGTCTTAATTGGGATCCTTGTGCTGTTTATCCTGTCCGCCTGTCAATCTTCGCGCAGTGAGGTGCTGCCGCTGGCGGAGGAACCTTACACGCACCCGAGCGGTATATTCACCCTCCCGATTCCGGAGGGCTGGCAGGTGAGCGTGGACGAGGAAACACCGGAGGTGATCTGGCTGACACCCTCTGAGGGCGGGCCGGAGGTCACGGTCGTGATGATTGCCGAGATGCTGACCGGTGAGACAGAAGATGAAATGAACGCGGCCGCCCAGGCGCTGCTGGAAGATTATCTGACGCGTTTCCTGCCCTATACAGATTATGAGATTTATAACAATGCCGAGGTGCGGGTGGCAAAGAACCCGGCCATGATCCTCGATTTTGCCCGGCCGCTGGGGGAGAGCTATCATGTCGGACGGATGGAGATGATTTACCTGCCCGGGCACCTGGTCTATCTGGCGGGGTTCGGCCCACGCGAGGACTGGGACCCCTTCCTGCCGACCTTCAGGCAGATGGTGGAGGGGATGAGTTTTTATGTGGAGCTGCTGCCGGAGGGTGGCGAATGAATCCTCGGTGGATGTATAATCAAGCCAATATGATGAATGCCTTACACGTAGACATCCAAAATATCAACTCGATAGGGGGTATCATTTGCTGACCACGGAACAGCTCTGGCCGGAGATACGGGGCCTGCACGGGCGGGAACTGCGCACCCTGGTTTACGGGCACCCCTTTGAGGTGAGCGTACCGGATGAGGCCGGCGTGGTGCTCTCACCGGTGGTCAGCGGCAAACCGCGCAGCATCGCCCGGGAGACGCTGGAAGAAGCCTTCGTTGCGCTTTATGAGCGGCGGGAGCTGACCGGACTGGAGATTGCTGAGGAGTTTTCATCCTTCAATGCGCCCTATGTGGCGGCGCTGCTGGCCGCGCTGCCGGACGTGGCGGTTTGTAAGGCCCCGGTGCGCTTGATGTTTATGGGGAATCAGTTGTTCTATTTGTGAAACCATTTACCTCCCAATTGTGGGAGGTTTTTTATTGCTTGATATAATTTGCCCAAATGACAAGAAAAACCCTTTCCACTTCCTATCCCCGTCAGTTCTGGCTGATGTTCGTGGGGCTGATCCTCTCCACGCTGGGGACGACCATGATCTGGCCGTTCCTGATGATCTATGCCAGCGAGACGCTGGGCCTGCCATTGGCGGCGATCGCCAGCCTGATGACGGTCAATGCGACGGCGGGGCTGATCTCTTCCATCGTGGCGGGGCCGATCATTGACCGGCTGGGGCGCAAGGGCGTGATGGTGGTGGGGCTGATCGGCAATGGACTGTGTTATTTCCTGCTCAGCATGGCTCACAGCTACGGCGCATTTGCACTGATTTTGGGCGCGAGCGGCGCTTTTTCACCGCTCTATCGGGTGGGCACGGACGCGATGCTGGCGGACCTTTTCACGGTGGATCAGCGGGCCGATGCTTTTGCTCTGCTGCGGATGGCGCGCAACATCGGCGTGGCAACCGGGCCGGCGATTGGCGGGTTCGTGCTGGCGCAGTCCTACACTATCGGGCTGTATGGCGCGGCGGCAGGGCTGGGGATTTACGGGTTGATGCTGTTGGCTTTTGCCCGAGAGACCATCCCCGCAGAAGTGGCCGGCCAGGCCAGCACCCTGCGGGATCAGTTGGCGGGATACTGGCAGGCGTTGCGCGATAGGCCTTTTATAGGCCTGGTTGGTGCGTTCACCCTGGTGCAGATGACCACGTCGCTGATCTGGGTGCTGCTTTCGGTCTATGTAAAAACCGAATTTGGGATCAGTGAACAGCGTTATGGCTGGTTGGCGACCACCAATGCCCTGATGGTGGTCTTCCTGCAGGTGATGATCACCCGCAGAACCCAGCGTAACTCACCGCTGAAAGTGATGCGCTGGGGCGCGATGTTCTATATTGCCGCACCGCTGCTGATCGCGTTTTCAAGCGGCTATTGGGGGTTCTGGCTGGCGATGGTGGTGATGACCCTGGGGGAATTGATTGTGGTGCCAACAGCCAGTGCGCGGGCTGCGAACCTGGCCCCGGTGGATAAACGCGGACGATATATGAGCCTTTACGGGTTGACCTGGAACCTCGCCTCGGGAGTCAGTCCCGTGATCGGCGGCCTGCTCAGCGATACGCTGGGACCTCAAGCGCCCTGGTTTGGCGGAGCGGTGACCGGCCTGCTGGCTGTGCTGGCTTTCTGGTGGCTGCAGGCGCGGGCCAGCCGCCAGGCTGAGGACAATTCGTAACTATCCCGACTTACCCAACCTTGACAAAACCCCCATCTATCGCTTAAGATTAGAACGGATGTTCTATTTATAGAACAGTCTGGATTGCATTGGCAGCAAAGGGAATGGCATTCAGGAGGTTGCCATCAATGGCAAGCGTTTTAATCTTTAAGGAACCGGATGGATTCAGGGTGTTGGATGTTGACGCGCCGCCAGAGCGGATCGTCCGGGCCGTCAATCAGGGACGCTGGGAGGCTTATCTGCCGGGGGAGGATGGACCGCTTTTTGCCCGCCAGCAGGGAATCCTGGTGGTGGTGACGCACAACGCGGCCGCACCCAAAGCTGATTTACCCCAGCTCAGCCCGCGGGAGCAGCAGGTGCTGGTGCTGTTGGGGGAGGGGATGACCACGGCCCAGATTGCGATCCAGCTAGGTCTGAGCCCGCGCACGATCCGGGGATATGTGGCGAAAATGAAAACACGGCTGGGTGCGCAAAACATCCAGCAGTTGGTTGCCCGGGCCGTTGCCCTGGGTCTTTTCAAACCGGAGATGTGAGGGTGGTGCTTGGTGAAAGGTGAATGGTGAATGGTGAATAGTGCGTGATTCCTTTCCCCAGGTCCCATTCACTATTCACGCTTTTAAATCAATAGAGGCTCTCCAAAACCGGAGGGCCTCTTTGATTTTATTGATCCGTTAGCGAAGAACTACTCTTCGATGGTAATAGCTTCTTCGGGGCATTCTTCAACAGACTGCCGAACGGCGTCTTCAAATTCCGCCGGAACGGGATCGACTAAGACTTCTGCAAAAGGCTCATTGGCCAGGCTGAAAACCTCAGGGGCCAAACCTTCGCAAATGCCGCAACCCAAGCACAGATCTTCATCAACGATAACCTTCATCAGACATCCTCCTAAAATAGTTTCTTGTTAAGTCGTACGGGTGATTATACTCCAGATGGAGCAAATCAACCCTATGGGGTTAACTTATCCAAGTGATTCTCGACCGAAATTATACCATAAGGCCTTTTTCCGGGGGATATGTGGGCTTTGATGTGAGGATTATAATAGGGATCATCATGACAAAACACGCTTATGTTGAACCGATATTGGAAAAAATGGCCCGGATCAATGACCTGATAGATGCAACCCTGGGCATTGAGCTGACGGATGAGGATTTCTCCGACGGCCGTGAGGAACTCCTGCATATCTATTGCCACGAAGCCTGCCATGCCGCCCTGGCGCATTGCGTCCCCTGGCTGCATGATTTGCCGGAGAGCGAACATACCCTGGTGGATGAGGTTCTGGCGCGACTGCTGGAGAAAGTGTTCGCGCCCAGGCTGGGATTGTTCTTACACAGTGATGACGAATTTCTGGTCGAGCTCTCAATGTACCCGGTGGACCTGCCTAGCGGTACCTTTGAGCGGCTGGATGCGGCCTGGCAATCCACCTTCTGGCCGCGGCAGGACCTGGACGGGATGGCCGTTTACACGTTGATGACGCTCCGGCATGGTGAGCTGGTTTATCATATTTTGCCCCGGGCGGATTGGAAAGCAGCCAAGAAGGCCGGCGCATACCGGCCGGCCAGCCTGAAAGATCAGGGCTTTATCCATTTCTCACGGGTGGAACAGGTGCTGCCGGTGGCGGCGAATTTCTACAGTGCGCAAAGGGATCTCCTGCTGCTCACCATTGCCGTTGAAAAGCTGGAAGGTGAAATCATTTATGAGGATTTGTTGGGAGAGGGACAGCGTTTCCCGCACCTTTATGACGCGTTGAATCTGGACGCGGTGGTGGCGGTGAAAGAGTTTATTCAGGATGAGGCGGGGACGTTCCGGTTACCGTACACACAGCCGAAGGGATGGAAATAATTTGGACATTCTAACTGAACTTCCTTATAACCTGCCGGGCAAGGTCTATCGCAGTCCAATGCCCTACAGCCGGATGTTTGACCCAGATTGGCGGGTGATGCCCGCTTATCGCCGGGTGGGAGTGGAGGTTGTGGTGGTGTTGGCCTCCTGGGAGGAAATTTTGCAAAAGGCGGGGGTGGATTTGAAGGCGGAATATGCCCGGGCCGGGATGGACGTGATCTACCTTCCTTCCCCGGATTTTGGTACGCCGGACCCTGAACCCTTCCGCCAGGCTCTGGATCAGGCTTTGCAGGCGGCCAGGCAGGGGCGAACCCTGGCAATTCACTGCCATGCCGGGCTGGGTCGGACGGGGATCTTTGCTGCCTGTCTGGCGAAGGGCGTCCTCGGGCTGGATGGTGATCAGGCTTTTACCTGGGTGCGTCAATATATCCCCGGCGCGGTGGAGAACGAGAAGCAGATCCGATTTATTAGAGAATTTGATTATTCTGAGGCTTAAGCCTCGTCATTATCCGATGGATCCAATGGCGTGACCGCCAGCATACCGGATGGCCCGATCAGCCAGGCCAGCTCTTCCGCCATCTCGGCAAACTGTAATTGGCCGGGGGTTCCCTTTAATTCCAGCGTATCCCCTGCGGTCACATCCACATCATTTTCATACAGATAATAAAAGATGTTAATGAACCGGTTGATGGTTTCTTCTTCTTTGGCCGGGTCTGGCACGAGGTCGGCCAGATCGGGGACATCGAAGATGTGGTGGCCTTTGGTCACCAGCCAGTATTGGGAGGAGTCGAGGTAGAACTTGACATAGCCCATCCAGAGGATGAAGGGCAGTTCATCCCGATAGGTGGCTATTCGCTCCGGGCTGAGGAAGTCCGCTGGGGGGTGGGCGGTCCAGGCCGGTTCGTTGACAAGCCCCAGCAGGTTTTCGTCTTCAAGGGCGAAGGCGGTTTGATATAAGGCGATCATCTTTTCCACCGGGTCGGGGTGGTCACCGGCATAAACCAGACTGAGGTGAGAGCGGTGTTGGCGCATGGCGGCCTTGATCTGGGGCTGCCAGGGCGAAACGTTCACGGTCCGGTCCAGCACATCTGGAGGGAGCGGGTTAGGCAGCCCGGCAATCCGAATCCGATGGCGACCAAATTTGATCTCACCCAGAAACTGGTTGGGGCTGTCAAATGAGCGGCTGATTTCCACCTGGTCGGGAGCGTCAACCGCCCCGCTGATCACCAGGTTGGCGATCAGGTCTGTGTCGGCGGGAAAGCTCAGGCTGGCCGGGGCATAGATCAGATGAATGACGGGGGTGAAGGGGTCCAGTGGGATGTTTTCCTGCATGGCATTTCCTTTGCGATCTTAGAGTATTCTAATTATGCCAGAATTATCTATGAAACCATAGTTATTAAGAATAAATGGTGGTTATCATATTTAAAAGGCCCAGGTGGTAAAATTAGGAAAATTCATATCCAGAAAGGTTGGGAACCCTAAATGTCTTTCAAGGTTCACTTTACACCGAATAAGAATGATTATATCCAGGCCTCGCGTCTTATGGAGATTAAAACGCCCCTCTTCGTTGTTTTGGCGGTGTTGACTATTGCCATAATGGCCGGGTCTTTGATCGGATTGGTTTTCCAGTGGTTCACCGATTCGACTGCGCAGAATGTGGCCATGGTCTCACTGGTGGTCGGGGTATTCTATGCGTTGTATTATTTTCTCCTGACCCCGTTCCAATTGACCAAGGCGATCAAGAAGAATGAAGCCCTGCAGATGAAACGCGAGTTCAGTTTCAGCGAAGCGGAAGTTGATCTGAAGGTGGGCAGCCAAACGTCCCGGCTTTTCTGGGATCATTTCCTCCATGTTTTGAAGGGGAGGACGATGTATATTCTGGTCTATGAAGAGGAAAAGAAGATATACCCATTCCTCCCAAAACGAGCGTTAAATAAGCCTGGTTCTGAAGAGGCTTTTCTGGCGCTGCTTGCGGAACATAATATCCCCGTCAAGTGAGCTGCCCTAAATCCGGTTTGAATCTGGTGCTTGTTTGCTGGAATGACGAAAGCAATAATTTTAAGGAGTACGTGATATGACATTTGGAACAGTTTTAGCATCCATTGGGATCGGTCTGGGCGTTTTGCTGATCTTTTTAGCCGGTTTTATTGTCCTTAAAACCGTCCTTTATTCACCCCCGCAGAAGAAGGCGGGCAAGAAGGATTTTGTCAAGGTGGATGGGAAGAATGTAGCGGAGCGTTTGGGGCTGGCCGTGCAATGCAAGACGGTGTCCTACCATGACGCTGAGAAGGTGGATACCAATACTTTCCTGGCGTTGCACCGCTTATTCCAAACCCTCTATCCTCAGGTGCATGCCAAACTGAAACGCGAACTGGTCAATGATTACAGTTTGCTCTATACCTGGGAAGGCAAAGACCCCAGCCTGAAGCCGATCATGCTCACATCGCATCTGGACGTGGTCCCTGCGGATGAAAGCCCGGAGGGCGGCTGGACGCATCCTCCTTTTGCCGGTGAGATTGCGGATGGTTATGTTTGGGGGCGCGGGACGCTGGATATCAAATCCGGCGTGATTGGTGTTCTGGAAGCGGTGGAATACCTGCTCAAGCAGGGCTTCCAACCCGAGCGGACCGTTTACCTGGGCTTTGGGCATGACGAAGAAATAGGCGGCGATCAGGGGGCGCGGGCGATTGCAGAACTACTGGATTCGCGCGGTGTTCAACTGGCGAGCCTTCTGGATGAAGGCGGCAGTGTCATTGAAAATTATTTACCCGGCGTTGAGCGTCAGGTGGGCGTGATCGGCATCAGTGAAAAGGGCTATGTCAGCCTGAGGCTGACCGTCGAGATGGAAGGCGGCCATTCGTCCATGCCTCCGGAGGAAACCGCGATCGGGGTGCTTTCCCGAGCGGTCGCCAGTCTGGAACTCAACCCGATGCCGCCGCACTTGGAAGTGGTGGAATTTTTGATGAGCTATCTCGGCTCCGCGCTGCCCTTCGGCCAGCGGATGCTCTTTGCCAATACCTGGCTGTTTGGTGGAATCCTCAAGAGGAAACTTTCGGAAGCCAATATGCTCAACGCGACCATCCGCACCACAACGGCCCCAACTATTTTTAATGCGGGTGTTAAGGATAATGTGCTGCCCGCCAAGGCGGAAGCAGTGGTCAATTTCCGGATCCTTCCGGGAGATGACCTGCGGTCGGTCTATGAGATGGTGCTGGAGCGGATCAATGATGAACGGGTCAAGGTGACGCCTTACCTGGGCGAAACCCTGGGCGGTGAATCCGGCTGGGATCCCTCCCCTGTGGCCGATACCGATTCGCCCTATTACCTGCGCCTGGCGCGGCTGACCAAAGAAGCCTTCCCTGGTGCCCTGGTAGCGCCCTATCTGGTGCTGGGTGGGACGGATGCCCGGCATTACGCCCGGGTGACTCGTAATGCACTGCGCTTTACACCGATCCTGATGTCCAAAGAAGATGTTGGCACAGTACATGGCGTCAACGAGAAGCTGTCGATTGATGAATGTTCCCGCATGGTGGGTTTCTATATTGCTTATATTGAGGAAATCGCCAACCTGTCCGGTGAGCTGGATGTGGAACCGGAACCGGAAGAGGAAATTTTCGAGGAAGATCTGATCGAAGTTGATCCCGTTCAGGAACCTTACGCCGAAATGGGCAAAGAGGAACTGGATGTGCTGGATGAGGAAGATGAAGCGAATTAAGGAAATCCAGTCTTTCTGATTTTCCAACCTAGAATCAAAAGCCGCCCCTTTTGGGGCGGCTTTTTCTGTTTATCAAAGAGGGGAGTTTTTTCTCGTTTTTAATTCTAGCGGGAAAAGATCGGTAGATATCGGGTATAGATTGCTTTCGGCAGCGGGACATATAAGAAATAGTCCCGGTAGGCGATATAGGCTCCCCAGGCGCCGTTTTCTTCCGGTGTGGTGCCGCCCCAAACCTGTCCGGCATTTTGGAAGTAGTCAAAGAGCAGGGTGATGCTGTCATTGGCCGGGGTGACTGAGACGCCATCGAGCGTGGTTTTGGGACTGCCGGTCACCCAGCCATTGGGCGACGTTCCGGTGCCGGTCAGCGTGGTCAGCGCAGCGCCTAATTGAGCGGCAGCGTCACTGATCTGCTGGCGGGCGGTGGTGGCGGGTAAGCCCATCAGGTTGGCGAGAGCGGTTGCGTCCGGGCAGGTGGAGATGGCGTTCTGTTCAGCCTCCATCACGGCCAGCAGCAACTTGGGGCTGATCTGGTTGGCTGCCGCGGCCTGCTGGATCAGGTCAGCGATGTCAATTTCCACGCCATCCGAATCCAGGATGGGATCGGCCAGGCAGGAACGGTGAAAGGTCAGGAAATTGCGGATCTCATCGGTGGTCGCGTTGATCTCGTCCTGTGCCCAACCGGCAAGAACAAACTCGGTGTTATAAAACTGCTGGCCGGTACTTCCGATGAGGGTGTACCGGGTCGCACTGGCCGAAACCGTGGTGGTCAGATAGTCTTCGCCGGTGACATCGGTGAGCGTGATGCGGGCATCGGTGTCCGAATTGAAATGGAAATTTCCCAGGCTGACCCATTGATCATTCAACACCGCCTGGTTGACCCCCACGGTGCTGGTGCCGTTGGCATGGGTGATGGTGTAGGTCGCGTAACTGGTGTCCCAATCCACAGTCTGGGTGGGACAGGACCAGTTCACGGGAGCATGGGCGGGGATGTAGACTTCCAAATTGTATTCGCCGCTGGTCGGCAGGACGGGCGACCAGGTGGCCAGATTGGTGCTTTGGGATTCTTCCGCTGCATTTAAGGTCAGGTAGGCATAAGCGCCGCGGTTATTCGTATAGCGGTACCAACCCGAATCACAGGTCCCGGCGTAGGTGGGTGTGAGGGTGGGGAATTCCAGGGTTATCGGCGCAGGGTCACAATCGACACCGAAGTATTCACAGATCCCGGCTGCCATGGCATTCGCTGAGTGTTCCTTGAAAGAAGCCAATTTCAGCATAGCGTTGTCTTCATAATTATCCATGAAGGCCAGTTCGACCAGGATGGCCGGCATCTCTGCGAAATTAATCTCACCATAGGCATCATCGACTACCTTAATTCCCCGGTTAGTCCAGCTGCCATAAGCGGCGGTCAGGGTGGAGATGATCTGGTTATGGACGGCGGTGGCAAGCGCTTGTGAACCGGGGTTATTGTTGGAATCCCAATAGGTTTCGGTACCCCTCATACTTCCGTTATAACCATTGTTGTGCAGGTTGACCAGGATATCCGCATCATAATAATTGGCCATATAGGGCCGGGTGCGAATGTCGCTGTTGTAATTGGTGTCCCGGCTGTCCCAGATCCAGGAAGGTAGGCCCAGCCAGATTGCAAACCGGCGGGCAGATTCATGCCAGGCCGGGTAGCCGGACACGCCGGTGCGGGCATTCTGGTCCATTTCGCGCGTATCAATTACTGTAGCGCCCAGGCTTTCCAGCCTGGCCTTGAGCAACTGGATAATTTCTGAATTGACGATGTCCTCTCGGATTCCCCAGAATTCGATCCGCTGGTAGCGCCATTCGGCCAGATCTTCGTTCCAATAAATGCCGTGGCCAGCGCCCAGCGCGATCTTATAGCCTGCCAGGGGGCCATCGGCGCGCAGGCTCCGGTCCAAAGGCCATTCCGCTCTCTCGGTGATCTCGGGCAGGGGGCGTCCCCAATCCTCCAGTGATAGGCCTTCCACCTTGAAAGTGATCATGAAATAGAGGTCGGTCTGGAAAACCGCGTTCAATTCGGATTGCAACTCGGTGAAGAGCGCTTCATCATAAACGCCCTCAGGGAGGACTTCGCGGCTGAGGTCAATAACCAGCGCTTCGCCCACATAGGTTACGGACAACACCCGGCCGCCGGGATCGGCGACTTGGGGCAGTCCATTGAGAAAATCGGCAATCTCGCTCTCCGTGGGCGGCGTGGATTGGGCTGTGACAGGCAGTGAGGGGATCAGGAAGATCAGGCCGATCAGGATAGCGGTAAGGATTAGCAGAGTTCTTTTCATAAGTGTTCACCAATGTTTTTACGGATAAGCATCATCATTTTATCTGAAAAGGGTTGCAATTTAGGTTCCAGTACAAGGCAATCGCAATTATAAAAAAGATGAATAGGATTGTATTGATTGACATTATGACCCCATCCTCTTTCCTTCCCCTGAAACCGGGGGAAGAATGCCTGTAAACGAAGTACAGCAAGCAGGAAGGGGTTCTTAATCTCGTTTACCGCATTCATTTTCAATAGAATCTCAATAAAAGAAACCCACTTTTATATTCCAATTGCGTTAGTCCTAGGTTCCAATTACTCCGGAACCATACTCCCTGCAGGATTGAATGGCAATAGGCCGGATGTTAAGGCTGTTGCCGCTTCCGGCAGGAATTGGGGGAAAGCTGCCGCTTTTAACGGATTGAAAACCGTCCATTCGCATGATAAAGTTAGAACAAGTTAGAACTAATGTTCTAATCAGGGCTATCCGGGTGACGAAAGTCCTGACTTCACCTTCCTTTGTTGCGCTTTGCGTATCACCCGGAAGCCCGTTTCTTTGAACAGACCAATCTGGAGGTGGCATTCTGATGATGGCCAAAAAGCCGGCCGGCAATGAAGCGGGTTACTATGGCGGAGATTATTCAAAAGCTGAATTAGCAGACCTTGACCACGCGCAGGGGAAATCTCTGGCGGAGGAAATTGGCATGCTGCGGATAATGATGCGGCGTTTCTTTAATCTGACGACCAGCGAAGCAAATGACCTTAAAGAACTAAAAAATGCCCTTCAGCTTTTGGGCCTGAGCTGTACCCGGCTGGCAAGGGTGATCCAGACCGAAAACAGCCTGCAGGGTGATTCGGCGGATGAGCTGAGTGAGTCACTGCACCGGGCTATGTCGGCCGTGCTGGATGAGATGGGCAGCGCAGGGTTGGATGGCCACGGCGAGGGGGTGCAGGATGGATGAGAAGGATACCGCTCTGCTGACCGAACAGCTCCGGCATGCCAACGCGCTGATGCAGGCCCGGGTGAATGCGCTGGAGGCGCGGCTGGCACACCAGCAGGCGCTGAACAACCAACGTCTGGCAGCGCTGGAAGAAGAAATCCGGGACCATGAGACCCGCCTGCGGGCAGCCACCGAGGGCGTGACCCAGTTCAAGTTGGTCTCGGCCCTTTCCAGCGGCGGCTCGGGGCTGATGTCCCTGGTGGCGATCCTGCGGGCGTTTTTGGGAGGGGCTGGATGAAGACGTTGGTGGAGCTGCTCAAGAATTTGCTGCGGGATATTGTCCCCTTTGTGCGTTTTGCCAGCGACCTCAGGCTGCGACATTATCAGGAAGAGGCCGCGCGGGCCATTGTCGATTCTGTTTTGCAGCATAAGGGGCTCAGTTTTGTGGTGATCTTCCCCCGTCAATCAGGCAAAAACGAGCTTCAGGCGCAGGTGCAGGCTTACCTGCTGACCTTGCTCTCGGGTGAAAGCAGTGAGATCGTGCAGATCTCACCGACCTGGAAGCCGCAGGGAGAGAATGCGATGCGGCGGCTGGAAGGGGTGCTCAGTAATAACCTGATCGTGCGGAATCGTTGGCAAAAGTATTTCGGCCATATTTACCAGGTGGGCCAGGCGCGGGTGGTGTTCCTTTCCGGTTCGCCCACGGCAAAAATCGTGGGCGCCACGGCTTCGACTTTGCTTTCGGTGGATGAGGCGCAGGATATCCAGATTGAGAAATTCGATAAGGAAATTGCCCCCATGACAGCCAGCACCAATGCCACAACGGTCTTTTGGGGGACAGCCTGGACCAGCCGGACCCTGCTGGCGAGGGAATTACGCACAGCCAGGGCCGCCGAGGCGCGGGATGGCGTGCGGCGGGTGTTTCACCTTTCGGCGGACCAGGTGATAGCGGAAGTGCCGGCTTATGGCAAGCATTTGCAGCAGCAGATTGACCGCCTGGGGCGTAATCACCCCCATGTGCGTACGCAGTATTACGGCGAGGAGATTGATGCGGAGGGCGGACTTTTCACCCCGGAGCGGCAAGGCCTGATGCAGGGCGTCCACCCAGCCCAAAACCGGCCTCAGCCGGGCGAGACCTATGCACTGCTGCTGGACGTGGCCGGGGCGGATGAGGCTGTGCAGGACCTGACGGGCGGCGAACTGGCCAACCCGGGACGGGACGCCACGGCTCTGACGATCGTGGCTGTGGCGCCGGGGCATAGGGATGGGCTGGCGTCGGAATTGCCGACTTATCGGGTAGTGCACCGGCGGCTGTGGGTGGGTACGGCGCATACCACGCTGTTCAACCAGATCCGCGTCCTGGCGGAGACCTGGCAGGTCTCGCACCTGGTGGTGGATGCCACGGGGGTGGGCGCGGGCCTGACGGCTTTTCTCGATAAAGCGCTGCCGGGCAGGGTCATGCCCTTCATTTTCTCCGCCAAGACCAAATCCCAACTGGGCTGGAATTTCCTGGCGGTGATTGATTCAGGCCGTTTCCGCGATTACGCCTGCCCTGAAGGGGACCAGGGGGAGCAAGCCCGGCTGTTTCGCCAGTTTTACCGGGAGGCCTCTTTTTGCCAGTATGCCGTCCAACCGGGAGCGGATAAACGTCTGAAGTGGGGCGTGCCGGATGGCACCCGGGACCCTGCCAGCGGTGAGTTGGTGCATGACGACTTGTTAATCAGTGCCAGTCTCTGCACTGTGCTGGATGGCGAGAGCTGGCAAACCCATCTGCCTGGGGTGATCATCCCCGGCCGGGACCCAATCAAGGAGATTGACCGTGGTTAATAATGAACTTGCTTTTGGAATCGATTTATCTCGTTACAACACCTCAGCGGATGGCAAAACTCAGGTCGATTTTGACACCATTGCCGCCCATCAACCGAAGGTGACCTTTATCGCCATGCGCGCGGGGATTTCCTGGGGCTATCAGGATCCCTGGTTCAGCACCTATTTTGTTGAAGCCGGGCGGATTGGCCGGGCTCGCCTGGCTTACCATGTCCTGTTCCCTGGCGAATCGGCGGAGGCTCAGATGGATAATTTCTTCCGCATTTTGGGCGAGGCAGACCTGCGCCAGACGCCGCTGGTGTTGGATCTGGAACTGGATCATGGTTATTCGACCGCCCGAATCACGGCTACCACGCTGGAAGCCTGCCGGATCATGCAGGCCCGCAGTGGGCGCAGGCCGGTCCTCTATTCCCGTGCGGGGTGGGTGGATCAGTATCTGCGGGTGGCGGATCTGCCGCCGGTGGATTGGTGGCTGGCGCAGTATCGCTGGCCCTGGCCTTATCCGCTCTACACACCGGAACATACCTGCCCGCCCGCGTTACCGAGGGGCGTGACGGACTGGCTGATCCACCAGACGGCAGCCCGCGGGGCTTCGATTGGCGCAAAGGCCATGTATTACATGGATTACAACCGCTGGAACGGGAGCGAGGTGGATTTGATGGCTTATTTCGGTCGGATGCCCCAGACCGTTCTTTGTCCGCTGGATCAGCAGGTCTGCCCGATTCATTCAACTTAAATTGAAAGCATAGTGAAAGGAGACAATGACATGTCACTCGCAGAACGATGGCTGGGGCGCTGGTTCCAGCCCCTGGTGGACCGTACCGTGCGGGAGCGGCTGGCCGTGATTGAAGACGATAACACATTCTTGGTGGGGGCGCGCCGGCTGGATGATTCCCCCCGCGACAGGCTCAACCCGGACCGTGAATCGGTGCTGGAGGCCTGTCTGGAAGCCTGGCGGAGTGATCCGCTGGCCCGGCGGCTGGTGGAATTGACCAGCGAGTATGTGGTGGGCGGTGGGGTGGATATTGAATGCGGCCACGCACCTTCCCAGGATTTCCTGCGGGCTTTTTGGTCGCATTCGCTCAACCGAATGGGGATTCGGATGGTGGAGCTTTGCGATGAGTTGACCCGTTCGGGAAATTTGTTCCTGCTGATCTCCACCGACCGGGTGGGCATGTCCTACCTGCGGGTGGTACCCGCCGCCGACATTGACCGGATCGACGCGGCTGAGAACGATATTGAACAATCACTGGCCTATGTGGACAAGGACGGGCAGGTTTACCCGGCCTATGACCCTGCGGAGGATGGCCTGGGCGAAGGCGGGACCTTCCGGCCGGTGATGCTGCATTACGCCGTCAACCGCCCGGCGGGCGCTCAGTGGGGCGAATCGGACCTGGCGCCGCTGTTGATCTGGCTGCGGCGGTATGCGGCCTGGCTGGAGGACCGGATGCGGTTGAACCGCTTCCGTAACGCCTTTATTTACCGGGTCAAGGCGGCTTTCACCTCGGAAGCTGCCCGACGGACCCGACAATTGGAGCTGGCCGCCAACCCGCCCTCACCGGGCTCTATTTTGGTGACCGACGAGAGCGAGGATTGGTCCGTGATCTCGCCAAGGCTGGAGGCGCTGGATGCCCAGACCGATGGGCTGGCGTTGAAGAAGATGATCGCAGCGGGGGCGGGTGTGCCGATGCACTTCCTGGCGGAGCCGGAGAGCGCCACGCGTACCACGGCTGAGGCTGCCGGGTCGCCCACCCACCGTAAGTTTGAGCAACGCCAGCGGTTCTTCCTCTGGATGTTGAGAGACCTGCTGGGCGTGGTCCTGCAGCGCCGGGCGCTGGTGGATGGGCGGGTGGACCCGCGGGTGGCTATCACCGTGCAGGGCGCGGATATCTCCGCCCGGGATAACGCGGCCCTGGCCGAATCGGGCGGGAAGATCGGACCTTTGTTTGAGGGACTTTATCAGGCCGGGTTGATTGACGCCCGTGAATATCTGCGGGTGGTGTACCGATTTGTGGGGGAGCAGGCGGACCTGGATGCGCTGATGGCGCGGGCGAGTGTGCCGGAGACCCCCGGAAAGGAGCAAGAGGATGAGTGAACCTGGGAAAGGAAAGGAGGAAATCCGCCTGACGCTGGAAGCCAGCGCCAAACCGGTTTCGCCCGGCAAATTTGAGATGCTGGCGATCACGGCCGGGGAGGGGAACGGCTGGTTCTTCCCGGCGGAGGTACTGCGGGCCAGCCTGCCGCTTTGGGAGGGGGCGACCTGCTTCATTGACCATGACCGTCAGGTACGGTCCGTGCGAGACGTGGGCGGCGTGCTGCGGGATGCGGTTTGGGATGAGACTGTACAAGGCATCCGAGCCACCCTGACCGCTTTTGGCCCCGGCGGGCCGGTGCTGGCGGCTTTGGGAGAGGAACTGTTGGGGGGTGCGGAGACCACAGCGGGCAGGATTGGTTTTTCAGCCGACGTGCTTTTTGCGGGACGGAATCGCCGGGTGGCGAAGATCCTCAAGGTCTTCTCCGTGGATCTGGTCTATAACCCGGCCAGGGGCGGCGCATTCCTGCGCCAATTGAATCAATTTGTTGAACAAGACCTAGATGGAGGCAATCAGATGAACGAACAAGTGAAGGACCCCGTTGTGGGAACACCTGCCGGGGGCAATGCGGGGACGGGCACACCGAACGCTCAGGATGTGCGGGTGCAAATGTGCGGCTACCTGTTGGATTCAGCGCTGGCCGCAGCCAGGCTGCCCAAACCGGTCACTGACCGGGTGCGGAAGCAGTTTGACGGGCAGGTTTTTGAAAGCGCACAGCTCACACAGGCAATTGAGGACGCTCGCCAGATGGTTTCAGAGCTGACCGGGCCTGCCGTGGTGACCGGCCCGGGCAAGATCAGCGGGATGGTTACCTCGGAGGAGCGGCTGCAGATGGCGGTGGATGACCTTTTTGGTGTCCCTCGGGCGGCCGAACAACAAGGCCTTTCCGTGGCGCGGCTATCGGGCATTCGGGAGCTGTACCTTTCGTTGACCGGCGACATTGACCTGCACGGGGGCTATCACCCCAATCGGGCGCAATTTGCCACCACCGCGGACTTTACGGGGCTGGTGAAAAACGCCCTGAATAAGCTGGTGGTCAACACCTGGGACGCCCTGGGCCGGGCAGGTTACAACTGGTGGCAGCAGATCGCCGTCACCGAACATTTCAACACGCTCAATGACATCACCGGTACCCTGGTCGGCACGGTGGGCGATCTGCCAATGTTGAGTGAAGGGGGCACCTATACCGAACTATTGGTGGGAGATTCGCCTGAGACGGCCAGCTTTGTTAAATATGGCGGGTATATCCCGCTGACCCTGGAATTGATTGATCGGGATGAGACTCGCAAGCTGAAGGCCTATGCCCGAGAGATGGCTTCGGCCGGGCTGCGCAAGATCTCCAAGCTGGTGAGTGAGATATTCACGGCGAATTTGGGGGTTGGGCCGACGATGGCGGACACCGGTGCGCTATTCAATGTGACCGACGTGACCACTGCGGGCGGGCACGCAAACCTGCGCTCGGATGTGCTCAGCGCGAGTGAATGGGATGCGGTCTGCGCGGCGGTCTATAACCAGCCGATGCTGGTGAAGAACGATTTGGGTTCCTATGGCACCGGGCCGAAGATGGCCGTCAACCCGAAGTATTTGCTGGTGGCTCGCGGCAACCAAAAAACCGCTCATCAGATCCTGCAGGGTGAATTTGTGCGGGAGCAGGACTATGTCTATGACAATGTTCTCAAGGGCACCGGGGTGCCGCTGGTGGTGCCTGAATGGGATGATCCCGATAGCTGGGCCGCTGCCTGTGATCCCGTGATCGCTCCGGCGATCTATGTTGGTGAGCGGTTTGGCGTCCTGCCTGAGATCTATGTGGCAGGGGATGAACTTTCACCGGCGGTCTTTATGAACGATGAGCACCGCCTGAAAGTGCGCCATTATCTGGCTGTTTGGGTGAACGATTTCAGGCCGCTGCATAAGAATAACGTCGCCGCCTGATCAGGTGACCGGGCGGGCTTCATTTTTTCTCCTTTGACGGGATCTGCCCTGCCGGTGGGTGGGGCAGATCCTCAAAAAGAATAACAGACCATGGGAGGTACAGATGGATAAATTCAGACAATTACTTGGCAGCCGCAAGTTTTGGGCGGCACTGATCGGTCTGGCACTGGTGATCGTCAAAGCCTGGCAGCCCGATTTTCCCCTGGCGGAGGAGCAGCTTACAGCAGTGATCTATGTGCTGGTGGCCTATATCCTCGGCACCGGGATCGAGGACGGTCTGAGCCGGGCAGCATAACTGATATGAAAAGGACCGGCTTCCCGTTCACCGGGGGCCGGTCAATGATCAATAAAGAAGGAGGCATGATGGCACGCAGAAAAACTTATCCAACGGCGAAAGTAGCGGCTCACCTGGTGGGCGGCGCGCCCCTGGATTTTGCAAAACGGGCGGATGGTACGCTGGTGGTGATTGGTCCGGCCGGGCGCAAGCTGGTTTTCACGGCCGAGGATGTGCGGAAGGCTGCAGGCCAGATGAGGGCTGAGGAGGAACAATGAGTCTGACGCTGACGAGTATAAAACCCCGGGTGAGTGCACATCTGAACGATACCGGCAAACTGATCTGGAGTGATGCCCTGCTGGAATCGGCGATCCGGTCTTCCCTGCTGGCGATCGGGCGGGTGCTGGGGGAGAGCCTCAGCCTGGAAGGGCTGGATGGGGCGGTTGAGACCACCCTGGCGGATGACCACCAGCATGTCCTGGTGGTCGGCGCCGTGGCCTATGGACTGACCCTGCGCGCCACCGGCCGCTTTGATGATGCCCGCGCCCGGGAAGATCTTCCGGATGCGCTGGCATCCTGGGCTTCGGCCCACATGGCACGCTTCCGGGTGATGCTGGGCGAGGTCAAGGCGGAAACGCATCAGAAGGCTGAGACCGCGCCCTACGATTCGTGGGATTGGGAGGAGGAAAGATGAATCAGATTGCAATTGGGAGTTATGCCGCCCCTGGCGAGTGGTTGGTGCTGCATGGCGAGGGGATCAGCCCACCTTTTAAGCGCGCGGATTATCAGCCGGTATTTGAGACCGGCGAAGAAATTGCCGAATCGATCCTGTTAAGCCTGGAAGGCACTCCCGAGGAGCTGTCGGATGGCATCAATGCGCTGGAAACGATCCGCCAGCGGAATTTACTCTACCACCAGACAGGTTACCCCGCGCCGCAATGCCTGCGGTTTCAAATGACAGCGGGTGGTGGGTTTTATTACACTTTGCTGCGGTCGCTTGAAATCCAGGTCAACCCGAACAGCCCCGAAACCCATCTGACAGGGTCGCTGTTGCTGGCCCTGCATTTTGTCCGCTCCAATCATTATGACGCCGAACCGGTGGAATTACCGCTGACGATACGCGGTGACGCCGATTTGCTGGGCGGCGTGGATTTGATTAATCACACCGATTATCACAGCGGTCATGGCAACAGCGTCCTGATCAAACCGGAGGATTTTAAAACCGATTTGCCTGCGCCGCTGCGGCTGGAATTGGTCAATACCACCGAGGGAGGGAGGCTGCGTGATGTCTTCCTGGGACTCACGCATCACCCTGAAAGTCCACCGGAGGCGATGTTGTTTTGTTATGCAACGGATTTCAGCGGCGGGTCGCTCTTTACGACCTCGGATGCCATCAATGAACGTTTTGTCCGGGCATCCTGGCCCGAGATGGATTGGAAAGCGCTGGGCAACTGGTTTTTTTCCAGTGAAGATGTCCAAAGGATGGCCGGACTGACCTATCGGCCGATATTGCGGTTCTTCAATATTCCCACCTATGAGGACCTTTATCTGCGGATCAAAATTCAGGCTGGTGTTTATGTGCTTTGGGAGGGGGAGAGTGTCTATGTGGATCCGGATTACGGGTATGTGCTTTTTCCACCGCTGCAGATCCCGCCTAATCCACTATTGAATGAAATCCCCGCCCACCAGTTGGATCTGGTGCTGTATGGCCTGCATGAGACAGACGCAACTTACAGCATTGACTTTGATTGTCTGACCCTCCTGCCGCTGGCGCCGGGTGCGAATTTCCTGGCATTTTACAACCTTGATGAGGATGTGGTTTTGATAGATGACAGCTTTTTGGACCAGCATGGTGCTCGTTTCGCGATGGATGACCTGGAAATTGTCGCCCATATTCGCCAGGGCCTCCCTTTGACCCTCTATCCGGGGCATTATCACCGGATGGTGGTCCTGATGTCTGATGGGGACAATGAGATGGATATCTTTAGGACGGCCAATTTGCGGCTGTATTATCGACCTCGAACGCGGATTCTTTAGAAAGGAGGCAGGATGGGAACAATGAATGAACCTGTCGTTTTCACCACGGAGGTCCTTCAACGGGATTTTTCTCAGCCGGTGTTGATTGGCATGCCAATTCAGCCCATCCATCTGAGCTGGTCGGCATTTGGCGGGCCGGAACGGGCGGAGCTGGTGGTCAGTGGGCAGGCGGACCAGCTATTGGATCTGGTGAATCTACTGCGCTGTGGGGTGACCGTCCGAGATAGCCAGGGAGAGCCGGTCTGGTGGGGCTATATTGAGGAAGTGCAGGTGGCACTTGAGGCGGTGGAGGTCCGGGTGACATTGGCGGACCTCGCTAACCGGGTCAGCGTGCAATATGATTACACCTCGCCTGACACCCTGCCCGGCGACCGCAACCTGACAGAGACGGTGGATGATCTCCGCTCGCAGGCAGCCTTTGGGATCAAAACCCGGCTGCTCAGAAAATCCGGCATTGATGCGGCCCATGCTGAGGCGCTGCGGGATACCTGGCTGGAACAGCATGCCTGGCCGGTCTCTCGTCTGAGCCAGAGACAGCGGCCCGGTCCGGTCCAGGCGCGTTTGATCTGTGCCGGCTGGTTTAAGACCCTGGACTGGCGGCCCTATACTCAACTGGAAGGTTTTTATGCGAATTATGGCCCTGGCCCGGGGGCTTTTGCCTTTGGCAGATTTTCTTCAGCGAAATATGCCGGCCAGTCTTTCGTGCCGGGTGAGGATTGTGCCCTGAAAACCGCCAGTTTCAGGCTGCGGAATGTTGGCGGGGCAGCCCGTAATCTCACGGTCCGGCTGCAGGCCGATAACGGGGGGTCTCCCGGAGCGATTCTCGCGACCAGTGCACCAGTCAGTCCGGTGGATCTGCCCGAGAGCGCTTATTCCTGGATGAGGTTCACTTTTCCAGCCGCCCATCCCCTGACAGGGGGGTTGCGCTATTGGGTCACACTGGACCCGAATGGTTTGAACAGTTCACAATATTTCATGCTCCGTCTGGATGAAAATATGAGTTTCAACGGCGGTTTCGGTCGGTATTATAATCAATCCTCAGATTCCTGGCCTTTCTACCCCCCTTCAGATCAGCCGGATGCCCTTTTCAGGTTTGTTTGCGTTTCAGATACTTCTGAACAGTTTATGGCTGTTGCCGATTTTACCGGTCAGTTTTTTTCGAAAATCACTGCCGAAAAGACCGGCATTGCCATCACCCCTTACCGCAAGGACGGGCTGACCTGCCTGGCGGAGATCAGGAGGCTGATGGAAATGGGGACCGAGAACCAGCGGCTGGTCCTGGCAGCGGTCAGCCCGATCCGGCAATTGCGATTTTATGAGCAGCCCCGGCCCGACCAGGCAGATGTTTATATGGATCGCTTCAGCCGGTTCTATACCCGGGAAGGGGTGCTGCTGATGCCCTGGCATCCACCGGTGGGACGTTATGCCCGATTCTCAGGGGCAAACCGGATCAACCTCCCCTGGGACAAGAATCGCCTGCCTGCCTGTTTCATCGCCGGGGTTGAATTCTGGCCGCAGACCGGCGAATGCCGGGTCAGGACTTTGGATGGTGAGGATATACTAAAGTGAGTAACTTTATCAAAGGGCATTGCTTAGATGCTCCAACGGGGCTCCCGCCATTACCGTGTTCCCAAAAATGCGTTATGATCTATAGCGTTGGAACGAATGGTTTTGACTGTGATCAGGAGTAAATATCACTATGCCTGAAGGTACCTATTATTTTCCCGAGGGTTTTCTCTGGGGGACCGCAACCGCCGCCCATCAGGTGGAAGGGCGTAATCCCAATAACACCTGGACCGCCTGGGAGCAGGAGGAAGGCCGTATCATCAACGGCCAGACCTCCGACCTGGCCTGTGACTGGTGGGGTGGGCGTTGGCGGGAAGATTTTGACCGGGCGCAGACCACCTTTCAAAATGCGCACCGTTTGTCAATTGCCTGGAGTCGCATTCAGCCGGCGCCCGATCGCTGGGATGAGTCGGCCCTGGATTATTACCGGGAGATGCTGATCGGGTTGAAATCCCGCGGCATTGTTCCAATGGTCACCCTGCACCATTTCAGCGAGCCGCTCTGGGTGGCTGAGATGGGGGGCTGGGAGAACCCCGAGATCATTGACATCTTCACAGCTTTTGTGCAAAAAGCAGTGGAAGCCCTCAAGCCCTACTGCAATCTTTGGGTGACGATCAATGAACCGGATGTGTTTGCCCTCAGCGCCTATGTTGTGGGAGTTTTCCCGCCCGGGAAGAAGGACCTGAAAGCGGCCTATCAGGTGATGCACAATATGGTCAGGGCGCATGCCCGGGCCTATGCCGTGATTCATGAGATCCAGCCGGAAGCGCAGGTCGGCTCAGCCTATCACTACCGACAATTTGTACCGGCAACCTGGTTTCCTGCTGACCGCTGGATGGCAAAGGTATTTCATACACTTTTCAACGACCTTTTTCCGCGAACCCTGAAGGATGGTCTTTTTAACGCAGTAGTTAAAAAAGACAGGATTCCCGAAGCGATTGGGACTCAGGATTTTATCGGTCTGAATTATTATTCCAATGATCTGATCCGTTTTAACATTTTAGCCAGGGACCAGATGTTTGCGACGCTCAGCTTCCCCAAGGACGCGCAGATGAGCGAGAACGGCTTTATCGCTAACCTGCCCGATGGGATGGAAGCCTGTGTCCGTTGGGGAACGCAATTTGGTAAGCCCATCTACATCACCGAGAATGGGGTGGAGGATTCCACCGATGAGATGCGCCCGCGCTATCTTGTGGAACATCTGCATGCTCTCTGGCGAGCGATTAATAACAACGCCCCGGTTTTGGGCTACTTCCACTGGTCGCTGGTGGATAATTTTGAATGGGAGCGGGGCTGGACGCAGCGTTTTGGCCTTTGGGGGCTGGATGTGGAGACCCAAAAGCGCATCCGCCGGCCCAGCGTGGACCTCTTTGCTGAGATCTGCCGGATGAACGGGATCTCATCGGAGATGGTGGCCCAATTCGCGCCGGAGTCTCTGCCACGTCTCTTCCCACCGGCCTGATCAAGTCTAAATCTATCGAATAAACCACGGGTCATCCATTTTGGATGACCTTTTTCATTGTTACGGGCCTGATTTCCGGTTTTCCTTCTCCAGATTCCCTAAATGATTCACCTTTCCTTAATTTTCAGAATCGAAAACACTTAGCGCGCTCTAAATTGTTTGTAATCTGAGATTAAGGTAGTACGTTTTGAGACTCATTAGAATAATAATGAAAGTGAAATGGATTGCTTATAGTTGTTATGAAATAACGAACATAACGAATGTGTGAAGGTTCCATATTAATTATTTGTTTGGTTCGTGTGAAAAAATTGGAAATCCAAGGGCTGGCAGCTTTTTATTGGTAGGTTGTCCAGCCAACGACCGACAACAATGAAGAGTAATTGCTTATTGTTTTGTATTATTGGGAGGATCGTATGGAGTACGTTGAATCGGTAATGATCGTTGACGACGAAAACGCTTTTCAAAGCGCCTGGACAAACGCGCTGGAAAAGCAGGGGTATCCGATTGCCCAGGCGGATTCCGTTGAAAAGGCGGAGGGCCTCTTCAAGGAACAGGAATATGGCCTGGCATTGGTGAACCTGAAATCCAATGGACATGTACGGGGTCTGGATATGCTGGAATGGATCAAGGAGAACACGCCCTCAACGGACGTGATCCTGGTGACATCCTATGCTCATCTGGAATCCTCGATTAATGCGCTGAAATTGGGCGCTTATGATTACCTGGTCAAACCGGTTAATATCACCGAAGTTGTGACCCGTGTCAACCGCTGCATGAGGGAACGCAGGGAGGCTGCGGAACGGCTTCAGGTGATCAACCAGATTGAAATGATGCTCAATCAGCTTCGAGCTGCCCTGGAACCGGAGTCCGATGATCGCCCGGGACATGACCATATTATTGAGACGCCTAACATCATCGTGGACCGGCGTAAACGGATGGTCGTTCAGAACGGGGAACCTATCTCACTCAGCCCCACCGAATTTGATATGCTGGATTACCTCGTCACCAATGGTGACCGGGTGGTCAGCGCCTCGGAATTGATCCGGGCCGTGCAGGGTTATGAGATGGACGAAATGGACGCCCGCCCGATTGTCCGGGTGAACGTCCGGCGTCTACGTCAGAAGATTGAGGAAGATACGGCTAATCCGCGCCACATCCTGACCGTGCGCTCCCGGGGCTATCGTTTCGCAGCCTGAACCACAAAATCCTTTAATCCTATTACTGATATCCATAGGGGACACAAAGAGACTGTTGACCGTTAACAGTAACGGTCCATCCGTTCATGTCGTCATAATCGAGGTAAGTCGATTTCAGTTCCTCTGAATGTGATTCCAGCAGGCTGAAGGCTGTTGCGCGAGATGCATGCCAGGCATACCAGGCAGTCGATTCCGGGGGTTCATTGGTGGCGGATCGACATGCTAAGATCCCACCGATTTCTTCATGCAAATCTGTTGGAAGTTCGGCCCGGTCGTAATATTCAATTAAGGGTGGAATCGAGTCATAGGAGAGGTAAAAGATATACTTGGTGTCCAAACCGGTATAGTCACTTTTCCCATCATCGTTCAGGGCCAGGATGATATTCTGCTCTGTAATAAACCGGTCCAGATTAACGACATTGACCGTCAGGCCAAAGCCAAAAATGAACAGGATCACGGCCAAAGGCAGCCGGTACATTTTGCGAGTCAGCTCCAGAATGGCTGCCACCAGCAGCAGGATACCCAAGCAGAAGATGAAAATGTGGGTGATGGACCGCAGGCGGGTGAAGCCATAAACGGCTTCATAGAGTGACAGGCGGGTGTGGGCTGAGACCAGCATGACTCCCACCTGGGCGACCAGCAGCAGTCCCAAACCGGAAAACAATCTGTCTTGAGTTTTACCCTCCCGGGTTGTTTCCTGGATGAGCGTATAGAATAACACCAGGCTGATCACGGCTACCGCTACCAACTCAAAGAAGCCGCGCCGGGCATATTCCGAATAGGTGAATCCCTGGGCGGTGATATTCTCCGTGCCGCCAAAGAGATAGGTGAACTGCAGGATCACGAAGCTGAGGAAGAGCAGGTTGACTGCGCCCAGAATAATGCCCGATTCGATCACGCCGAGGAAAGGCTTGACCATCGGCTTTTCAGCGGGCCCGGCTTCTAGTTTTTCACTCTCAACCAGGCCATAGTAATAGGCACTCAGTAAGATATAGGCAATGATAAAAATATAGGTCGTTCGGAAGATGGTTTCACCGAGGTTTTCAATCTTGAACAGATCCCTGATTGCTTGAATGTGGGAATTGAAAACCGGATCGGCGGAGGCCAACAGGCAGGTGAAGATGATGACCACCGGCAAGGCCAGCAGGATGCCGCGGATATAGGGAGCGAATTTTTTGGGTTTCTTCGTTTTTTCACCGGATTTGACTTCTTCTTTGAATTCTTCCGAGGCTTCTTCTGAGGTTTCGCTGCTTTCGGGTTTGGTTCGGGAGAAAAATAGGATTGACCCGGAAAACAGCGTCAAAGTAAATTTGAGGGGGTTAATCAAGAGGTCCTTGAGGTTGAATTGCACCCAGGTGCCTTTTCGCAGAGTCAGGGTGAACAGGACCACGGAACCCAGAGTGATCAAACCATTGGTCGCATTGGTGAAGGGTTCAGTGCGAAAAGCGAGCATCAACGCAAAAAATGCGATTGGCGCAAGTAAGATATACGATGTCCAGGGGATGGAAATCTTCTCCAGCCAAAGAGGAATCAACCCGCAGAGCAGGGTGATTAGCACGAAGATGAAAAAATTGATGCCCCCGGGTTGTTTCCAGAAAAGTTGGTCAAAACTGAATGCCGCTGCCAGGGCCAGCACCCAAAAGAGATTTCGATATTTATATTTCATGACTTACTCCTTTTCCATGATTGTGCGCCAGCTTCAGTGATCCATGGTGTTGAATGGTCGGGATCGGGTCATCAATGCTCTAGAGTAGCGTTTATGGACTGTCAAAAACTATCGAAACGGATAAATAAGGGTATTTTGGGGAAAACAGGCCTTACCGCCCAGGGGATAGCCTATTGGTATTATACGCTCTTATTATGGAGACAGCCCGGCATGGCGGGTGAGGGGCAAATAACGAATATCCACCTCATCAGTCTGCCACGCAGACAGCTTCCCCCCAGGGGGAAGGCGGCACGTAGTGCCGGATGAGGGGCTGGATCCGCTTTCCAATCCTCAAGAAACCCATTTGTTTACTATCACTTTCATGTATACTAATAACAGCGAAATTTAAAAATAATAATTTCAGGAGTAATGATGAAGAAAGTAGCAGTAATTACAGACAGTACGGCTTATCTGCCCCCGGAAATTGTTGATGAACTGGGTATTACGGTAGTCCCGCTGACCGTTCATTGGGATGGCGAAACCTATCGAGATGGAGTTGATATCCAGGCTGAAGAGTTCTATGAGCGTTTAGCTAATTCCAATTCGATTCCCACCACCAGCCAGACTACCGTTGGTGAATATCTGGAAGTGTTTAAATCCTTGTTGGATCAGGATTATGCTGTGTTGGCTTTGCCGATTTCCAGCGGCATTTCCGGCTCTGTGGAATCCGCTTTTCAGGCCAAACAGGAATTTGAAGGCCAGCCGATTGAAGTGATCGACACAAAATTGGTCTCAATGGCGCTGGGTTTCATGGTGATGACTGTGGCAAGGGCAGCGCAGGCCGGCGCAAGCCTGGAAGAATGTGTAGCCCTGGCGCATGATGTCTACCCCCGGATCGGCGTTTATTTTACAGTGGACACCTTGAAATATCTTAATAAGGGCGGCCGGATTAACACCGCCAAGAGGCTGGTTGGCTCCGTTCTGAATATTAAACCCCTGATGGAAATCCGGGATGGGAAAATTGAATTGGTCGAATCGGTCATCTCCCGCAAGAAGGCTATCAGCCGGATGCTGGACCTGATTGAAGCGGATATCGCCGGTCGCGAACCGGTCCGGCTGGGCGCATTCCACGCCGCCGCCGAGAAGGATTGTCAGGCCTTGCTGGATATGGCTGTTGAGCGGTTCCATCCGGTTGAGACGGTGGTGACCTATGTCAGCCCGGTCGTCGGCTCCCACACCGGCCCCGGCACCGTGAGCCTGGCTTATATGGTGGGTTAGAGCCAACCGCGCAGACGATAAACCGCCAGACCGAAATACTCTTTGAGCACCGTGGTGGTCAGGTTTAGCGCACTGGCGTTTGGCAGGAGATTGATCACCAGTTCACCAAAACTGGGGTGAAAGAGATTCTGCCAGTTTTGCTCGGTGATGGTGAAATCCGCCGGGGCGGCAATGACGGATAACCCCTGATTTTCAAACAGGGCTTTTGCTCTGGGCATATGCATCGCCGAGGTCACCAAGATGACCTCGGTGATTTCTTTTTCCTGCAGGAACGCTGCAGAATAAAGGGCGTCTTCATAGGTGTTTTGGGATTGGTCCTGCTGCCAGATGGCCTCGGCTGGCACACCCAGCAGCGTCAGCAGTTCGGTCATTTCCTCGGCCGGGGTGGCGCCGCGGGCTGAACTGAAGGCCAGATTCCCACCGCTGACCAGAATCATGGGGGCGGCGCCTTCTTGATAAAGCTTGGCGGAATAGATCACCCGGTCCCCTGCGCCATTCACTTCCGCCATCTGGCGGGGATAATCGCCGGATTCGGTTCCACCACCCAGCACCACGATCACCTCTGAATGGGGGAGCGCCTCCGGGGGCAGGTTTTGCCATTCCAATGAACGCGCCAGGCCATATGACACCCAGCGATTGCTGGCAATCAGCAAGACGGCCAGGGCCAGGATCAGGAAGGCTTTGTGCCACTTGCGGCGTCGGATGGTGATCAGCCCCAGGATCAGCAGCAGGGTGACAATCCCGAGGGGGTAAACAAATGTGGGCAGGAGCTTGCTGAGATAAACAAACATCGGATGATTATCCTTGATTGGGAGATTTTAGTTGGATCACTGCACGGCCGACCAGAGTGCTTCCAGCAGAGCCCGGTTGCGGTGATGTGAGGTTTTGATCAGGCGGTTACAGGTGAAGGTGAGGACCAGGTCGGTCTCGGGGTCGGCAAAGGCCATTGAGCTTGCCATGCCAAAATGCCCAAAGGCTTGCCGGCTTGCGCCGGAGCCCATGTCATAAACCCTCTCGCCTTTGGTATTCGTATAGGATTGCTGGAGGTGGAAACCGTAGGCATAGCGCATGGGATAGTGGAGGTAATGATCCATCCCTTCCGCGCCCGCGGTGGTTGCCTGGCGGAGGGTTTCCTCTGAGAGGTAGCGTCTTCCCTGGTAAGTTCCGCCGTTGAGGAGCATCTGGTAGAAGACGGCCAGGTCACGTGCCGTGCTGTGCAGCGAAGCGGCTGGCATCAGGGCGCGCCGGTAAATACTGCGGTTGAAGATGAAGACGGCGGAATTATATTCCTTATCGCCGCTGAAGAGCCTGGGGGAAAGGTTGATCTGGTCGGCTGGGATGCGCATCCAGGTCCGCTTCAGGCCCAGGGGCTGAATGAAATGCTGATCCAAATAGCGATCAATCGGCATCCCCGTAACCCTGCGAACGACTTCACCCAGGATGAAGCCATAATTGACCAGGTGGTAGGCGGTCTTCTCGCCGGGCGGATAGACGGCGGCGGTTTCGGCCACTTCCCGCGTGACGGCCCCCCAGAACGGCCAGCGCAGGACCTGATGGTTGAGATTGGGCGCGGGAATGCCCGCCTGGTGCAGGAAGGCGTCCCGGATGGTTGCCGCCTGCTTGCCTTTCTGACCGAATTCCGGCCAATATTCGGCAATCGGCGCATCCATTTCAATTTTGCCCTGTTCGATCAGCTTGTGGACGCAAACCCCTGTGAAAGCCTTGGTGACGGAAAAGGTGAAGAAGGGCGTTTGGGGTGTGACCGGATGACCGAAACGCCCCTGTCCATGCGCCAGGTCCAGGACGACCTGCCCGTGGCGCAGCACGACCAATTGAGCAGCGGGGTGGAGGGCCTGCCGGTCAATCTGGTCATAGAAGACCTTACGGAGCTTTTCCAGTCCACCTGCCTCCATCCCAATCTGGTCGGGATCAACGGGCGTTTTAAAATTAAGGGCGGTGTTTTGTTCCATAGCAGCTTTCGGATTGGTTTTTCAACATTGTATCACGGTCGAGGGCAGGGTTTGCCAGTATAATTTTGGTATGGCGTCCAATGATTTTCGCAACGGCTTTACAACAATCGGGCAGGCTTTCCGGCTTTGGTGGGATGACTGGAGCAATGGCGTTCTGGTCAGTTTGGTCACCCTGCTGGCGTCGTTGACCGGGCTGTTGGCCGGGCCGGCTATTCTGGCGATGAGCGCGGTCGCGGATGACCTGGCGGATGGTCTTCGCACCGGTATTGCCGGCTGGTGGGAAGGGTTCAAGCGCACTTTCTGGCAGGGACTTTTATGGGGAGTGGTCAATTTGGTCCTTTTTGGATCAGCCTTTATCAGCCTGTGGTTCTATACCCAGTGGGACACTCCCTGGTCGCCGCTGTTGGCGGTCATTCTGCTGCTGATGGTCGTTTTCTGGGCCAGCATCCAACTGTTGACGCCCGGTTACCTGCTCGCCCAAGAGGATAAATCGCTGGGCCTGGCCTGGAAGAACAGCCTGCTAACGCTGCTGGCTTCCCCCGGTTACTGCCTGGTGGCCTGCGGTTGCTCATTATTGATCCTGATCCTCAGCCTGGCAACGATCCTGCCGCTGATCCTTGGCACCGGTCCTCTGCTGGCGTTGATCTCGATTCTGGCAGTCAGAGATCGTTTGGCTAAATACACCAATCAAAATGATGATTAATTCCTGCTTTTGAAACTTTTAATCCGATTCTTCGTAAATTAAATGATTGGGATAGATGCTGAAAAGACAATTCCTTCGGTATGTTAAGTTTGTTATGAGTGAAGTTATCGTTAATTTATTGGGTTTGACCTGAGGAGTCGGGATGGGTCGCTCGCTTTGGTTGATCAATTTCTTAAAAAGACATTTTTCCATGCGGTTTGCCGTGGCGGAACTGACCAAGTGGCCGCTAATCGGCCCGGTCATGGAACATGCCCTTTTTAATGGGCACAAGAATGGGGATACACTTTTTTATTTACCAAAGGACCGGGTGGTGATCAACCAGCAGATTGCCGAACAGCAAAATGTCGTGGTTCCCTCGGAAGTGGTTTCTCATTTTATTGCTGAGGCCAGCCATATCTTTCTGATGAACCATTGCGTCTGTCGCGAGGCCGCTGATTGCCAGGATTATGACCATGATATCGGCTGCATCTTCCTTGGCGAGGGGGTGTTGGATATCAACCCCAAACTGGGCCGTATTGTGGATGAGGAGACGGCGCTGGCGCACCTCGACCGAGCCAGACAGGCCGGATTAGTGCACCTGATCGGCCGAGACAAGATTGATGCCGTCTGGATGGGTGTGGAAGCCTCCACCCGGCTGATGACGATTTGCAATTGCTGTCCCTGCTGCTGCCTCTTTAAGTTCCTGCCCAATTTAGCGCCCAAATTAAAAAATAAGGTTGAGCGGATGCCCGGTGTGGTGGTGACCGTTACGGAGGATTGCATCGGCTGCGGTCGCTGCACGGAAGAGAATATCTGCTTCATCAACGCAATCAGTATTGTGGATGGCAAGGCTGTGATCTCGGAGGAATGCCGGGGATGCGGACGGTGCGTGGAGGCTTGCCCGACAGGTGCTATCCACCTGGACATTACGCAGGATACCTATATTGAAGCAGCCATCAACCGGCTTTCGCAGGCCGTGGACGTGCGCTGAGGCTTTTTTATTTTGGGGAATTAGAGGCAAGGTCAGTCGATTTCCAGCAGGCGTTTTTCAGCTAATTCACAATATTCCGGTATCAGTTCATAGCCGATGAAATGCCGGCCGTCCTGTTTGGCGGCTACACAGGTTGTACCGCTGCCCGCGAAGGGGTCCAGAACGACATCATTCTGGAATGTGTAAAGTTGGATGCAGCGATGGGGGAGTTCGATGGGGAAGGGTGCCGGATGGCCGATTGACCGGGCCCGCACGGCCTTGAACTGCCAGACGGACTTGGTCCAGGCCAGAAAATCCTCTTTTTCGATGGTGTTCACGCGGTCGCCTTTGGGCCGGCTGAAGCTCTCCTTGCTGAATATCAAAATATATTCATGGACATCCCGCAGGACGGGATTGCTGGCGGAAAGCCAGGACCCCCAAGCCGTGGATGGGCTAGCGCTGGCGGCTTTATCCCAGATAATCTCACCCCGCATCAGGAAGCCGATCTCCAGCATCTGGTCTATGATGTAGCTATGCAGCGGGATATAGGGTTTGCGGCCCAGGTTGGCAATGTTGATGCAGGCTCGCCCGCCCGGCACCAGCACGCGGTAGGTCTCCCGCCAGACCCGGTAGAGCAGGTCGAGGTAATCCTCCAGACTGAGGTCTTCGTCGTAGTCCTTTTGGGCATTGTAAGGTGGGGAGGTGACCATCAGATGCACGCTGGCATCCGGCAGGTTGGCCATCACTTCGCTGGATTGGCAGAGGATCCGGTCAAGGATAGTGTCCGGGACGGGGCTCTCTGTGTATTTGACCTTCTTACCCTGATCCAGTTGGGTATACATCCGGCTCTGGTAGAAGCGGGAGGAATCATGGTTCACATGGCCGGGGGTGCCAAAGGCGCTGGTTTCGGTGCCGGAGGGTTTCTTATCTTCCATAGGGTTCATTATATACTGAAGCTGGATGAGCTGACGCCCAGCCGAAATCTCACTATTCCATCCTATACGGTAAAGGTATAATCCCAGAAACTTAAATTATCGGAGGCAAGATGTTAAATCCTGTTGATGCGGCATTGGTATTGGTGGATTTCCAGGGACGGTTGGCCCAGATTGTGGATCGATCAGAACTGGTGGTGCCGAATTTGATGCGGCTGGTCAGGAGCGCCCAGGCGCTGGAAATGCCCATTCTGGCGACCGTGCAGGTGCCGGAGAAACTGGGGCCAGCGCTGCCGGAACTCAGTGAAGCCTTGGGTGAGACGCCGATCATCCCCAAAGCCGCGTTCAGCGCCATGCGCGAACCGGAATTCCTGCTGGCCCTGGAACAATCGGGCCGTAAACAGTTCATCCTGGGTGGGATCGAAGCGCACGTCTGCGTTTTGCAGACCGGGCTGGACCTGCTGGATGCGGGCTACGAAGTGCATATCCTCAGTGATGGGGCCTTCTCCCGCACGGCCGAAAACCATGACCTGGCCCTGCAGCGCATGCACGATGCCGGTGCAACGGTTTCCAGCGTGGAAATTGCCCTGTTTGAACTGATCCGCACCTCCAAACACCCGGCTTTCCGCACGATCTCAAAGTTGGTTAAATAGACCAACTTGCGCTCAAATAATTGCCTATTTTCAAAACAACCTTTGACATGTTAGAATGAAGTCAGCAAGACATGTCTCTTCAACAGCCGGAATGACTTGAGAGGATGGATATGCCTGTCATCCAAAGACTTCGCAAATGGCACTTCTTATTATTGGGCGGAACGCTGATCCTGGTTGCCGCTTATCTCTGGTATTGGGATTGGATCAGCCTTGGCATTCCTTCACCCCTGCGCGCGGAACATTTCATCACCATCCTGACCTATGTATTGGGAGTGGTCGTGCTGGGGATCTTTATTTATCGGTTGAACCGTAAACAGGTGACGATCATGCTGGTGGGGATGGTCGTTGTGAACCTCCTGGCCGTTTTGGTCACGACCTGGATCGTTCGCACCTATCCGCTGTTTTTTGAGCTGATTCGCCATAAGTCCATTGACGTTTATGACCCGGCTTATGTGACCGAATGGGAGACTTGTTTCATCATGCCCGCCCTGGCGAGCCTACATATTGGGCTTATCGTGCTTTGGCTGGAATCACTGGTGATGTTCCTGATACGTAAACCCGCCGATAACCCGGAATAGCCGATCCGAATTTCCGTACGACGATAAAAATACTTGAATATACTGTTATCCTCTACGCCGGTTTGGTTTTTTCAAAATCGGAAGTAAAATTGGATTCCTGCATTTAATTAAGATGAACTCTGCTGTTGAAACAAGCGGCAGGCGCAAAAGTGAAATGGAGCGATATAGTATGAAGCAGAAGAAATTGCTATTCCTGTTGAGTGGGATGCTTATGTTGGTTTTGGCCTTATCTGCCTGCGGCCCTGGC
>Ga0272443_10001219_pt1 | contig 39554 bp, 23 predicted proteins | sample SSMAcet12_FD_193581 | JGI IMG/M metagenome (GOLD analysis project Ga0272443, IMG submission 193581) | Marine sediment archaeal communities from Little Sippewissett salt marsh, Falmouth, MA, United States - SSM-Acet-12 | ecosystem: Environmental > Aquatic > Marine > Wetlands > Sediment ...
AGGTGCTAACCTGAACTTCACGGTCACAGCTTCCGATCCCGATGGTACTACTCCGACTTTAAGTGCTACCGGTCTTCCCACGGGTGCAACTTTCGATGCTGGAACGGGAGTCTTCGACTGGACCCCGGGCTTTACAGATGCCGGTGATCATGATGTTACCTTCACGGCTGATGACGGTTCTTTAACAGATGATGAGATAGTAACAATCACCGTAACCGAAGCCGGTAATCAGGCCCCGGTGCTCGATCCTATTGGTGCGCAAAGTATAGCCGAAGGTGCTAACCTGAACTTCACGGTCACAGCTTCCGATCCCGATGGTACTACTCCGACTTTAAGTGCTACCGGTCTTCCCACGGGTGCAACTTTCGATGCCGGAACGGGAGTATTCGATTGGACTCCGGGCTTCACCGATGCCGGTGATCATGATGTTACTTTTACGGCTGATGACGGTTCTTTAACAGATGATGAGATAGTAACAATCACCGTAACCGAAGCCGGTAATCAGGCCCCGGTGCTCGATCCCATCGGTGCGCAAAGTATAGGCGAAGGCGCTAATCTGAATTTCACAGTCACAGCTTCCGATCCTGACGGTACTACTCCGACTTTAAGTGCTACCGGTCTTCCCACGGGTGCAACTTTCGATGCCGGAACGGGAGTCTTCGACTGGACCCCGGGCTTCACCGATGCCGGAGATCATGATGTTACCTTTACGGCTGACGATGGTTCTTTGACAGATGATGAGATAGTAACGATAACCGTAACCGATGCCGGTAATCAGGCCCCCGTGCTTGACCCAATTGGTGCGCAAAGCGTAGCCGAAGGTGCTAATCTGAATTTCACAGTTACAGCCTCTGACCCCGATGGTACCACTCCAACTTTATCAGCTACGAATTTACCGATCGGTGCGACCTTTGATCCGGGAACAGGTATATTTGACTGGACTCCGGGCTTTACAGATGCCGGTGATCATGATGTTACCTTCACGGCCGATGACGGCAGTCTATCCGACGATGAGATAGTGACGATAACCGTTACCGAAACTAACCAGGCTCCGGTTTTAGATCCTATCGGTGCCCAGTCAGTGACCGAAGGTGTTAACCTTAATTTTACAGTTACAGCTTCCGATCCTGATGGTACTACGCCGACCCTGTCAGCTACCGGTCTTCCGATCGGTGCGACCTTTGATCCGGGAACAGGTATATTCGACTGGACTCCGGGTTTCCTCGATGCCGGAGACCATGCTGTTACCTTCACAGCCGACGATGGTTCACTTACTGATGATGAGATAGTCACGATCACGGTAACCGATGCCGGTGATCAGGCTCCGATTCTTGATTCTATCGGAGCCCAGGTGGTATATGAGACAGATGTGTTGAGTCTGACTATTACTGCGTCTGACCCCGATGGTGAGACACCGACTCTGTCGGTCCTTGATCTTCCGACCAATGCTACCTTCACGGATAATCTGGACGGAACGGCGTCATTCAGCTTCACTCCTGATTATGATCAGGAAGGCATCTATGATGTTACCTTCAAAGCCTTCGACGATATCCTGGTAGATTCGGAAGTCGTCTCCATAACTGTCCTGAACACCAACCGGGTTCCTGAGTTGACCGCGGCCGGCCCGCTGACAGTTACAGAGGGTGAAAATCTGAATTATGTTATGACGGCTTCTGACTCTGATAGTGATCCCCTGACTATGACAGCGGGAACCCTGCCTGATAATGCCACTTATACCGATAATGGCGATGGTACCGGGACTTTCGATTTCAATCCCGATTTTACACAGGCTGGAGCTTACAGTGTCATGTTCTATGCCGATGATGGCACAGATATCGACTCTGAATTGGTATCGATAACAGTAGCCGAGGCCGGTAACCAGGCTCCCGTACTGGATGAGATCGGTCCTCAATTCGTAACCGAAGGGGTCAATCTCAATTTCACGATTACTGCTTCCGATCCTGATGGCGATGCCGTCACGTTCAGCGTCGAAAATTTACCAACCGGGGCAACCTTTGACGATGTCAATGGTGTGTTTGACTGGACTCCGGACTTTACCCAGGCCGGAGTATACGGTGTAACATTCACAGCTTCTGATGATGTCCTGGAAACTTCGGAACTGGTCCTGATATCGGTAAGTGAGCTGGGCAATCAGGCTCCGATCCTTACTGCGATCGGATCCCAGGGTGTATTCGAAGGCGATACTCTGATTGTTGATCTGTCAGCCACCGATCCGGATGATGACGGTATCCGGTTTAGCTATAAAGCGGTAACCGCCATGAGCGGTCTTTCGATCGTGGACAATCTTGACGGTACCGGACAACTTATTTATATACCGGATTATGATGCCGCCGGTATCGATACTGTTAAGGTTTATGCTACCGATGACGGCTCACCTAACATGTCTGACGTTGAAATAGTGGAAATCACTGTTCTGGAAGTTAACCAGCCGCCGGTAATTGTACCGATTGATGATAAATTTGTAAGAGCCGGACGTACTCTCACCTTTACGGTTGAGGCTTATGATTCGACTTCATCGGATCCGCTGGTCAATCTGACTGCTTCGGGTCTGGTGACCAATTCAAGTTTTGTGGATCAGGGCGATGGTACCGGGATATTTACCTTTACGCCTGCTCCCGCTCAGGTCGGTGAAATTACGGTTCGCTTTATTGCTATCGATAATGACGATCCCCCGATGTCGGCTTCTATAGATGTCCTGATTACAGTCGTGGCCACCAATGCCGCTCCCGTTCTCATCGTTAATCAGGTTTATGAAGTCAGTGAGGGCGGTTCGTTGAGCTTTAGCGTGTCGGCCACTGATCCAGATGGGACTATTCCTGCCCTTAGCGTTACCGGCCCCAGCGGACAGGATTTGCCTGAAAATGCTTCCTTTACTGATAACGGTGACGGAACCGGTACTTTCGACTTCTCACCAAGTTATTTACAATCAGGGCTTTATAGTTTAATATTCAGAGCTACGGACGGTATTGATACGGATAAGGAAACCGTCCTGATTCAGGTGTACGAAGCCGGTAACCAGGCCCCTATAATTACTACTGTTGACCCGATTACCATAACCGAACTGGATACTCTGGATCTGTTGGTATATGCCACTGATCCGGAAGGTAGTGATATTATCTTTACCGCAGAAGATGTTCCGGAAAATGGCGAATTTACCGATAATGGCGATGGCTCGGCGCTCCTGTATTTCATACCGTATTATAATCAGCAGGGCACCTATGACGTCTCGGTCATTGCCAGTGACGGTGAAACTGCTGATACTCAGATAGTGTCTATAACGGTTAATGATATTGGCAACCAGCTTCCGGAATTTCTGCCAATGAGTGATCGGACGGCTCAGGAAACTCAGACGATGACCTTCAATGTTATAGTTACTGATGTCGATGGAGTCCTGCCGATTCTTACCACGGGGACATTGCCTGATGAAGATATGAACTTTGTCGATAATGGTGATTACACGGGAACATTTGCCTGGGTGACCGATTATTTCGACGAAGGCACATATCCTATAACGTTTTACGCTACCGATGGCGATGATGCCGGGATAGTGGCTGAGATGGTGGTCAATCTGATAATAACCGATCTTAACCGCGCTCCGGCCATTTATGTCTATCCTTTCGGGCAGACGCGGACCCTTGCCGAGGGAGGGACTCTTACCTTTACAGTTCAGGCTGAGGATGAAGACGGTATAATTCCTGAATTGTACATAGAAGAAACGATTGAGAACTTTACCTTTACCGATAACCTTGACGGTACCGGTTCTCTGGTTATTACTCCTGATTATACACAATCCGGAACCTACGACATAACTTTTGCCGCCCGGGACGGTGACATCCGCTACCCGGATGATATCTCGACTACAGGCCCGTGGGATTTCACTATCACCAATGTGTCTCAAGCACCGGTTTTGACTGAAGTCTCCGCGCAGACGGTTCTCGAAGGTGAAACTCTGACCTTCACGGTGGAAGCCGATGATCCCGATAGTGATGATCCTCCTTATCTCTACGTCGATGATCCGCCGGAAAACGCCGGATTTACGGAAGCGGGTTTGGTTACGTCACCGCAAACCTTCGAATTTATACCCAGCTATCAACAGGCTGGCAGTTATACGGTTACTTTCCGAGCAATAAGCGGTACAACCACTCTGGAAGATACGATCACGGTCGATATCACGGTAACAGAAGCTGGTAACCAGGCGCCGGTGATTACCTCACCCACCGATCTTGTTGAGACCGTTATAGTAGGTGATCCACTGGTTCATCATATTGTCGCCTATGACCCCGACGACGATCCGTTCAATCTGGGAATGGTCTCAGCGCCGACTAATACGGTTTTCGTAGACTCAGTTAATGGTGCCGGTAGTATGGTGTTTACTCCGACTTCAGACCAATCCGGTTCCACCTACAGCCTTATTTACACGGCGACCGATGTTTACGGTCTGGCCGATACCGTCGTGGTCCAGGTCGACGTAATCGCATTTGTCCGCGGAGATGCCAATTCCGATGGTTCGGTTAACATAGTCGATGTGTCTTATCTGGTGAATTATATATTCTTTGAAGGGCCGAAACCGGCAATAGAAGAAGCCGCAGATGCCAATTTTGACACAACCGTAAACCTGACCGATGCTTCATATCTGGTTGAATATATTTTCCGAGGCGGCCCTCCGCCCCCGACGGCTTCACTCAATAAGAACAAAGCGGTAACGGCTGATGACCGGTAAACTTATCATACGCATTAGCTAAGTATCTCACATTTAACGGGGTCGCTTGAAGCGACTCCGTTTTTTTATCCTGAATAGTCCCACCGACCGCTAATTTGGCATGCGATAACCTCAAAAGTACTTGACAAAAAACGATTTATCCCTTATATAGATAAGTGAGTAGGGGTATCTAAAAAACCGTCTTTTTTATTATCCCTTACTATGATTTGAATTTAACAAGCTGGTTTTTAACAACTTGTGATGATGTGACGGAAGAGTCCTGACAGGGTTTAATCGAAGTGCGAGATCAATCCCTGGGACGCACAAGCATTTTATCTCACAAGACGGCATACGATGGTACATACAACTTCTGGCAGTGAGTTAATCTGGTTTATGTGTTACCACCTCTATAAAATACCCTTGCAAAAACGATGGGAATTGTATCGATTTTATTCTGTTAAACCAGTCGTTTACTGTATGTATTCGATGTGTGGAGATATGGCAATAGTTTAGTTTCAATGTAAATAAACTGTAACCAGGGTACGTTTAAATTCATGTGAAGGGAGAATTACATGATCAGGAAATTAGCGATAATGTCCTTCCTCTCCATGTTGGCAATTGCCTTTCTGGCTGGTTCGGTATTGTCTTCCGACAAACCGACATCCATAAAACTGGGTGTGGGTGAGTTGGTCGCCAAATCGTACAGCTTCTATGGCGCCAACGACGGAGCCTTTGAGACCAAGGGTTCCGGAACGCCGGTGGTAATGAGTGATGTTGCAACCAATTCACCGGGTGTGCAGATTGGTACTACGACTCTATCATTTATGCATAATGGTACTCAGAATCGTCAGGTGGCCCACCGCGGTCTGACCTGGGTTCATTTTGACTGGATGTATGAATATCAGTTTGGATTCACGACCACTCGTGCGGTTAACTATGAAACCTATAACTTGTCGACCTGTGTTCTGGAGAACAATTCGGGCGGCTGGGGAATCAATGTTAACAAGGCCGGTTACTGTAATATTGATGTTTATACTCCGACGAGTGCTCCGCTTCCGACGGCTCACGAACAGGATGCCAATGCGATTTACTTCTCCAAAGTCTATTATGACTTCTGGTCTGGTGGTCCGGCGGGTCTGTTCAGTAGTGACTATCCTGAAGACAATTGGGGTTGGTTTCTGAGCAATGGCACTCAGGGTGACACCAATAATGAAACGATCTGGCCCAAGATAGCTTATCAGAATGGGACGGAAGAAGTGATTCATCTGGTTGCGGCCGAATCCGGCGGAGCCAATGTTGATCCTCAGACCTGTTCTTATTATCGTAAGCTGGGCGGTTATTCTGCCAGTGTCAGTTCCTGGTCGGATCAATTGGTCGTTGATACTATTACCACGATCAATATCAACGTGATCGCTTCGTCAATCTCCGACCGCGTAGCTGTGGTATGGATGCCCCCCTGCGATTATCGCCGTGATCAGGGCTTTGATTATGAATTCGACGGTCAGTGGTACAATGACGTCTGGGTGGCTCTGTCGGATAACCAGGGAGATGAATGGGTTGACCTGATCGGTACCGGTGTATCGCTGGCTCATGACATTGATCCCGGTATCGGTGGCGCTTATGTCCCCGGAGTCGGCGGCAACGTGACCAAGTTCGACTCTCTGGGTGAAGGCGAGCCTTATGGCAACTGGCAGGGTTATAACGAAGTCGAAGGTATCTTCGACAGCAATGATAAATTGCACCTGCTGTTTATGTGTAACTGGGTGTTTGACGTCGATGAAGCCATTTATGCCCGAGTGCATCATGCGGCCATCTTCCACTGGACAGAAGATTATATCGATACGATGTATCGCCCGGTGGTGATCAACCAAGCCGATACGGCCGGTAACACCGACAACTGCGAAGCCAACTCCTGGGGTCATGACCTTCTGCGTGTATCGCTGGCGGAATGCGATGGCAAGTTGTATGCGGTGTGGACGCAGTTCGGTTCGCTCGATGAGAACTGTACCGATATGGGGTTGGCCGATGACAACGGTGACCGTTTCCAGAACGGTGAACTTTACATGGCGGTTTCGCCTGACAATGGTATGAACTGGGATCGCGGTCAGAACCTGACCAACACCTACACTCCCGACTGTGCCGCAGGCGCCTGCGAGAGTGAGATTTACGCCATGATGCCGCAACGTGGTCGTATCGAGGTTTGTGATGTTGAAGATCTCGGCGCGGGCGACACCCTGACGGGTCAGTATGTTCTGGATATATTCTACCAGACTGATAAAGCTCCGGGCTTTGTTGTTTATGGCGAAAATAGCTGGACGACCAACCCGATGATGTGGATGCGAGCCAAGTGCCGTGACGCGGTGGTTGAGCCGGAATACGATGATGATGTGGTTGGTGGTTTGGGTGAATGTTACAGCGATGATCCGCTGGTGATTCTGCCGAGCAGTGACACGACGGTGACGATTCGTATGACGAACTTCGGTTTGGATGATAACAACTTCACAATCTCTTATGATTATACGGCTTCACCGTACAGTGGCTGGATATCGGCGACTGATCCGTGCGCGGGCTTTTTGCCTTGTTGCGGTGAATACTGTGATGTGGATTTCACGTTCAGTGATCCGGGTGCTAATGATCCCGAGATGCTTGAAGCCACGATAATCATCACTCACGATGCCGAGAACAGTCCTCGTGAGATCCCGCTTTGTTTGTTTGTGACCTCCGACTTTGATTATCTGCAGAATGCGATCATTTCGACGACCTGCCGCAATCTGCGGGTCTATAATCATGGTGAGATGTCGAACAATGCTTTTGGTAATTCGCTGGATATCCCCAATGATCCCGATACGTTCAATGCTTACACGACGACGGATATTTATCTTTATGATGCTTCTCCGCTGATTCTTCGTGTTGAAGGTCTGGATACATTGAAGTTCACGGCTTATTCGACGACGTGGCTTGATGACGATGGCATGCGTCCTCAGGATACGCTGGTGACGGGACTTGGTGGCGGTTATGACTGGGCTTATGTAGATTATGTCACGGCTGACACGTCGGTCGGCATTTACACAGCCTGGTTTGCTCCGACGGCCGATGACACCTGCGAGTTCGTGGTAGTGGTTCAGAAGTTCTACAACCTGACGGGCAGTGAAATGACCGATATGGTCATCGCCGAGTTCATGGACTGGGATATCCCGGGTGACTCGAGTTCCAATAACGGCTCGGCTTACATCGATACGGAGAATTTGATTTACCAGTTCGGCGCCGAGTATGATGATGATGATTCTACTGAGACACTGGGCGGCGGTCAGGAAGCCGACGATCGTTATGGTGCTTTCTATCTCCGCGGTGACGGAACGAATTATCAGAACATGATGACCATCGACAATGCGACCTATGTCTATAACACGACGTCTCCTCATCCGAATGCACCTCTTGATCCTTCGATCATGTATGAGAAGCTGAGCACTGACGAAGGTTTCAGTGTTTATTCGACCTCCGCGCCGGAGTCGACCTACACCGACCTTTCGACGGTGGTGACCTTCAAGCACAATGGTGTGGTGCCGTTTACGTTGGGTGTTCTGGATACGCTGACGGTGGAGAAGGTGTTCATCACGGGTCTTGACGGTGTGTCTAACATAGCCGGATTGAAGGCCAAGGCGGAAGCTTATATCGCCAATCATGAGCTGGTGCCGGTAGTAGATGCGGCGGGTTGCTGTGTAGTACCTGGTGATGCCAACGGTGACGGCAGTAAGAACATCGCCGATGCGTCTTATATTATCAATAAGATCTTCTTTGGCGGTGCCGACTATCCTTGCACGGCTGAAGCCGATGCTAATGCCGATGGTAATGCTAACATTGCCGACGCTTCGTTTATCATTAACTCGATCTTCTTCGGCGGCCCTCAGCCCACCTGTGGTCCGGAATAAGCCGGGTAGGAGAGATGATCCGTTAATGTGACGGAATAGATTTAGTTTTCGCAAGCCGGGACCGGCCTTATGACCGGCCCCGGCTTCAAATCCCTTTACCGCCCTATAGAGTCAATTGTGTGCCCCGATCATTTTAAAATGATTAATTTGGGTAACATTTGTCCGAAACAATATATATAAATTCGTTGTTACTGTATAAAGAGGATAGCAATGTGCTGAAACGGCTTATCCTGCTCGTTTAATAGAAGCTGTGTTTCTTGGTTGTTATAGCTGGAGTATATCAATGCGTAAAATATCGTTTCTAATCACAGTTTTAAGCTTGATTGGGTTTGGCTCCCTAGGAGCCGTATCTATTCCCGGTTTCGATCAATCGGGGGGAGATAAAATTGTCCTTGAGGGACAGTTTATTGTTCGTTTTGCCAGCAAGTCTGACATAAGCGGAGTAGCTCAGGAATCCGGTCTGTATCGTCTGGGGGTGGCTTCCGTGGATAAAATTATGGACAATCATCAGGTATCAGGCGTGCGTTCCATATTTCCTGCTTCGGCCACCGATAAAAGCGATATAATGAGTCGCTTTTATTTGATTAGTTTACCGGAAGGTCAGGATGATGAGGCTTTCATGGAGGCTATGCGGGCAGATCCGAATGTTGTCTCAATTGAAAACGATATTGCTTGCCGAATCAAGGCCACACCTAATGATACCGATTACGGCGATCAATGGCATTTGTATCAAACGAGCCGTCGTGATATTCATGCTCCGGAAGCCTGGGATATTCAAACCGGCAGGGATACGGTCATAATTGCAATAATTGATACCGGTGTCAATTTCGAACATGGCGACCTGGCCCCCAATATCTGGGTCAATCCCGGTGAGGATGTGGATAATGATCTGGCCGTTTTCGATTCGACTGATATAAACAGTACCGATGATGATGCCAATGGTTATGTCGATGACTTTGTGGGATATGATTTTATATCGAATACCGGAGCCAGCGTATGGGAAGGTGAAGATGGCGCGGTCCCCGATAATAATCCCAATGACTTTAACGGCCATGGGACCCATTGTGCCGGTATTGCCGCCGCGGCGACCAATAATAGTCTTGGCGGAGCCGGTGTTGCCGGCGGCTGGAGCGGTGATTTTTCCGGCCGGGGTGTGCGCATCATGTGCTTACGGGCCGGCTATTCCGCGCCCGATCCTGAATATGGTTATGAAACCGGTTATTTGGTGATGTCGGCGGTAGCGGAAGCCATGAATTATGCTGTCAATAATGGCGCGGATATTATCAGTTTCTCGGCCGGGTCATCATACACTACGGCTCTGGCTAGTGCCCTTAATAATGTCAGAAACAACGGAGTTTTGTTCTTTGCCGCGGCCGGCAACGATGGTAGCTCTATTCCGGGCAGTTATTTTGATACTGAAGACAGTGTGATTTCGGTTGCCTGGACCACGATAAATGATACCAAGGCCTCAAGTTCCAATTATGGTCTATGGGTTGAAGTCGCCGCACCCGGCTCGTCCATATACTCTACATACTCTTATCATTACCAGCCTACATATGATGCTCTATCGGGCACTTCAATGGCCTGCCCTTGCGCGGCGGGGGTGGCGGCTCTGATAAAATCTCATTATCCCGATTATTCCCTGACCGAGTTATACAACGCTGTCATTAACAGCGCCGACCCTCTTGACGGTGAAACCTATTATGTTCAGGGTTTTCTCGGAAGCGGCCGTGTCAATGCTTACAATCATTTACAGAATGCCCCCATTGCTGATTTTACAGCCGATGTCTTGGTGGGCAATGCCCCGCTGACGGTCAATTTTACAGATATGTCCCCGGCGGCCACATCCTGGGACTGGGATTTCGGTGACGGCGGAAGTTCCCCGGATCAAAATCCTTTACATGAATATACGGATCCGGGATTGTACGATGTATCATTAGCCGTGGTCGATCCCAACGGCTCATATAGCGACAATAAAAAGAGGTATATCTACCTGCCTGCCGATACCCTGTACGGCGACACTGCTTACGTTAATGCCGGCGAATCATTTGCTCTGCCGGTTAAGATTTCTAATACGGTAGCACTCGATGAACTCACTTTGGTGTTTAATTACAACGGCCTTACGTACGATTCCTTTACCGTCGCCGGCACCCGCGGCGAGACATTTGCTAATGTCACCAGAACCAACAGTTACCAGACGCGCATGACCTTTCATATACTGACCTCGGCCAACTCGGGACAGGATCAGCTTCTGCCGGGCGATAACACCATTATGAATCTCTGGTTTACCGGGTCAGGAGGCACGGAATCGCTTGATACAGCCACTTTGAGCGGTAAAAGTACGTCTTTTGTCAGCCCCTATCATGCATTTGTCCCCGCCTATATCCCGGCTGTGGTCATAATGGGGCTGAGAGGTGACGCCAATGGCGACGGAACCCGCAATATAGCGGATGCCAGTTATATAATTAATGCAATCTTCTTCGGAGGAAATCAGCCCAGTGACTATGGCGGCGATGCTAATGGCGATGGCACATTCAATATAGCTGACGCCAGTTACCTGATAAACTGGATATTTTTTGGAGGTCCCGAACCACCGCAATAAAAAAATATTTTTTGGCTTGACTACCATTTGATTTTGTGTAATATATGGCGAGTTAAAACGCCTCTGGTAGTATGCCTATTAATCGGCTTTGCAGAGGTTAAATTTGGATAGGAACTAAGTTAACCTAATAATACGAAACACATCAGTGTGTTCGCATGGAGGCAAATATATGAAAGTTAAATTGCTAATTGTTGTATGTGCGGTGTTAGTCTCTTTCGGGATTGGTCAGGCGGCCGATTCGATTCACGTATCGCTGTATGATGTCGATCGCGCCCGCGTTCTGGATCCCGATGTTGACACGATTTATTTCAATTCAGCCAGCCCGGGTACCCATCAATATCAATGGCGTTTTGGCTTTGAAAATACTGAAAGACTAGTGAGTATGTCGCTTGGTTTCACGGTTTATGTGGAAAGCGGCACTGAAGGCATTATCATGAATCTTTTTGATAACGGCAATTATGGTAATTCAGGAGCCGCTGAAGTCATCGACGGTTCGCGTATGAATCCCGATAATGATACCGTCCAATGGGATTTTGGTAGTGCTCTTTACGCCACCGAGGTGAACGTGAATAATGGCCTACCGGATTCTATCTTGTTCGGCGGTCAGGGTGCAACAAAGGGACTAGCGGCCGGCTCTATGGAAGATATGATTGCTCTTCACTTTACCCTTGACGGTCTGACTTCGCTTGAAGAGTCTGTAATTTGTATTGATTCCGCTACTATTCCGGGCGGCGGCGACTGGCTCTTCCTGAACGATGATTGGATTACCATCGTTGAACCCGGCGTGAACACGCCGATTTGTTTCTACGTAACCGATCCCAATTATGAATCGGCCGATGATAACGACGCCACGCCCTTTGTTTACAGTCTTAGCCAGAACTATCCTAATCCCTTTAACCCTAAAACGAGAGTTGAATATTCACTGGAACGCAAAGGGAATGTTAATATCTCAGTATTTAACATTCTGGGCCAGAAAGTAAAAACACTGGTCGACGCCGAAATGGACGCCGGTGAATACTCCGTTGACTGGGAAAGCGATGACGAAAACGGAAACGAAGTTGCTTCCGGTATCTATTTCTATAAACTGACTACCAGCAATTACGTTGAAACGCGCAAAATGGTTCTGATGCGCTAATTTACGAAATATGATTGTTAAGGCCTTTCGCTTGGTGCGGGAGGCCTTTTTTATTGTAAAAAATAAGAGCTTCTATTGGATGGCGGCGGAATAATATGTATATTTAATTTGTCAGTAAGTTAAGAAACCGTAAGGATAATAGGTCCATGGAAATGCCTGAAAAATTCAGCAGGACAATAATTATATTCACAGTCATTCTGGTCATTTCCTCTGCGCTTGCGGCTCAGGGTTCGATTTCATTTTCGGTGAAAGATGCCGTTAATGGTGAAATATTAAACCCGCAGACAGATACCCTGCTCATTAATAAACGTCAACCCCATGAATATATCATCCAAGTCAATATTGCCAACGATACCTCATTGGGTGCCTTTACGGTTGGACTGGAAATAAACTCCAATGATTCCGAAAACCTCACTGTTAACTGGCTCAGGCAAAAAGATGGCTGGGGGCCGAAAGGTAAAGGCAAGGGCTTCAGCATAACAACCATCCCTGAAGATTGTCGCATGCAACCGCTCGATAGAGTCTGGGATTTCGGAAGCGGTGCGATTTTAATAAGAGAAAACGATGTTAATGGACATTTGCCCGATTCCTTGCTCTATGGCGGTTTCGCTGTTCTGGGGACAGGCCTTCCGGCCGGTCCTGCCTCTCCCATGATTGAAGTACATTTTTCTCTCGACGGCCTCAATGAAGACGAGATCGGGCATCTCTGCCTTGATACGGCTTTCGTACCTCCCGGCGGGACACTGATTTTTGCCTCACAACCGCCCGGCCTCTCATGGGTACCGGATTTCCTGGGAAAAATCTGTTTTCCGGTCAGGACTATCACACCGGCGGATATGAAAAAGGAATGAAGGATATTAACAGTATAAGCCGGCGGACCGGGGTAAAAACTACCGTAGCACTGTAAAAAGCCGATACCAATGACGGTAACCGGGGTATAAAATTAAAGGCAACACCGGTATGACCCAGCGATCACAACAAAGGTCCAAAATGCGATTTCGGCGGATTCCTGCAATGAAAATTAATATTTTGCTGATTTTACTACTGCTGTCATCTTTGGCGGCGGCCCAGAATACTGCTCCGGTTTTTGTCCCCCAGGCGGATACCAGCGTGACTGAAGGCGGGGAAATTCAATTCCTGCTCACCGCTACCGATGATGATGGGGATCCTCTTATCTATTTAACGGTGGAAGATGCCCCGGCCGATATTATTTTGACCGACTATGGCGATGGCACGGCCCTGTTCGAATATTATCCGGATTTCAACGAAGCCGGTGATTATCCCATGGTTTTTAGTGTCACCGATGATATTGAAACGACCACCATGACGGTTAATTTGACGGTTTATGATTCCAATCCTCCTCCCTATTTCGTCGATCCGCAGGCTGATACCAATGTTACCGAGGGCGATACTCTGGCCCTGAGAATTGCCGCCGCCGATCCCGATGGATTTTTTCCCAGCCTTAGCATAGTCGATTCCACCTTACCCGTTAACGCCATTTTTGTGGACAGCTCCAGTGGTATCGGAGGTTTTGAATTTTATCCCAATTATGTTCAGGCGGGAGTATATGAGCTGATATTCAAGGCTCTCGACAGTGAAAACGCCACCGAGGATACCGTGGAAGTGACCGTTGATGAAGCCGGGAACCAGCCTCCGATACTTATTTTACCGGAAACTTTGTCTTATATAGCCGTTGAAGGTGTAGAAATCGTGATATTGAGCGAAGCGGTCGATCCCGATTCGACCGTTCCTTCGCTTTCGGCTACCACGCCCTTACCCGATAATGCTGTATTTACCGACAGTTTAAATGGTCGGGGAACCCTTTCGTTTACGCCGGATATCAGTCAAATCGGCGATTATATTTTTGAACTTTATGCCAACGATGAAACTCTGGCCGACACGATAGAAATTTCCATCAGTGTTGTCGGTCCCAATGTGCCTCCGACCTGGGATCCTATCAATGACCGTATAGTCAATGAAGGTAATTATGTGGGTTTAAGCGTCTCGGCTACCGATGAAAACGGAACGATTCCCATACTTACCGCCGACTTTTTATCCAATGCCACTTTTGTCGATAACGGTAACGGAACCGGACAGTTTGATTTCTATCCTGATTATACTCAGGCCGGATTTTACGATGTGAGTTTTTATGCCTATGACGGATTATATGCCGATACGGCTATTGTCAACATCGAAGTTAAAGAAGCCGGCAATCAGCCTCCGACCTTTGCCAGTACAGTAACCGATACGACTATGGCCGAAGGTGAGTCGCTGGAACTCCTGATACAGGCGGCCGATCCCGAAGGGGCCCCGGTACAATTATTTTTCTGTACGTCTTATCCCAATTCCAGCCTGGTTGATTCGGGCAATGGCCGGGGTTCACTTATTTTTAATCCCGATATGACTCAGGGCGGTGATACTTATGACTTCGTGATTTGCGCGGCCGATTCAATTCTGGGCGCTACTGAAATCGATACCGGTGAGGTGGCAATAATGGTTGAGGTGACCCAGGTCAATTCACCGCCAATATTATCAATTGTTTCCAGCACGGCCCTTTTTGAAGGCCGTTGGTATATCGATACCCTGTCAGCTACTGATCCCGAAGGAGACGTTCTTTCCTTCGATCTTTACATAGATCCCGAAGATACTCTCGGTAGTAAGGCCCAGTTGTATTTAAAATCAATCAGCGATACCGAGGTGGAATTCGGATTTTACCCGGAATTCAACTATACTGATGGTTCGACTTTAACTTCCTGGATTACCTTCTATGTTGAAGATTTATATGATTCCGACTCCCAGCGCGTGAGTTTCGATATTATGGATGTCGCCGGTGACAACAGTGACCCCGGACTAAAACCGGATACGATTACTTGGCTGGGGGTTACTTGGAAGGGTGATAACAGCGGTTTTTCGGTAACCAGTCGAATCTGGCACGATTCTATCCTGGTCGGTGCCCTGACCGGCTTCAAATGGACAGAAGACTGGCTCGAATGCGATTCGATTATCTATGGCTCTTATCTGGACACCGTCCCGACCATTTCACCATATATCAATAATGATTCCCTGATGATCCTGGCTGGATTTTTATTTCCCTCCGATAACCGCTATTTTGAAGCGGGTGAATTCGAATATTTCACAGCCTTTTTCAGCCCCGATGATACCTGGGACCCGGCCGACTGGACGGAAATCGGCTCTATTCTTTTCGATTCGGCCAAAGTGGGCAGTTCCGGTGATTTCGTTTTCGATTATCGCATCAGGGATAAGATCGATAAAGGTCTTCTGGAAGAATTGCGATCGCTTTCTCCTCAAACGGCAAATACTTATGTACCTATCGTAAGCATGCGCGAGGTGCGCCAGACCCGCGATTCCGTAGCCATTTCATTCTTTGACGATTACAATGACAAGCAACTTATTACCGGCGATACTATGTTTGTCGGTATCGATGACACCGGACTGGCGCGAAGCTACCATATCCAGGTTTATATTGAAAACGACACCCTTATAACCGGTTTCCAAACAGGCTGGCGCCTTTATTCACCCGATGGCGTCGAATGGAGCTGGGCAGATCAACCGAACGGTATAGGCTCATCCGGTCAGGTTGCTCTTGGCACGGCGCGCCGCTTTGGCCCATTGGCAAACCTGTTTGATGTAACCGGCGGTATTACTGTCGACGAGATGTCGCTGGACGGTCTCACCGCCGATACCATGATTCTGACCGGTACTGCCAGCAATCCCGGGGGGATGCCACCGGGACTTAACGATTATATGATTTCTCTGCATTTTACCCCGGCCGATTTGCCAGATGAAGAGGTGCGGACTCTCTGTATCGATACCGTGAGCGGATACTGGAATTTCACGCGGGCCGATGCTGTCGATGTTTATCCCGGCTATTCAGGTGCTCTGTGTTTTCCCGTTAAATATGTAATACCCGCCGCGGCCGATGATGATAATCCGTTACCATATACTTTCAGCCTGGCCCAGAATTACCCCAATCCATTTAACCCGATCACTAATATCAAATTCACTCTGGGCAGATCATCGCATGTCAATCTGGCAGTTTATAACATTCTGGGGCAGATTGTCAGACAGTTGACCGATGAGGAATTGACTGCGGGAGAACATATGGTATTATGGGACGGAACCGATCAGCAAAACCGACAGGTAGCCAGCGGCATATACTTTTATCGGCTTAAAACCGATCATTATACCCAGTCACGTAAAATGATATTGGTCAAATGATTGTTATATAAGAAGATGGGTTCGTAATCATGTATTCTCTATTCCTGTAATAGCTTATATCATACAAATTGACTGATTACTATACAATCATAACCTATTTATTTTCAATCAATTATTAATAAATCGTGTTTTTTTGCCAAATCACAAATATCATACTATTTTCTGATTTGATTCAACCTGTTATACTTGATTGTGTTAGAGTGCAAATAATTTCACATTATAGAGTAAAAAATCGCCTATAAGAGCGATGACCTTATTTTTATTGACAAATACATCCCGATCAGTTAGTTTTTTATAATGGAAAATTATCGATAGATCATTTTAAGTCATTGAAATACAAGAGGTTTTATGCTGGGTGTGGAGAACAATAGGCTGATGATCGGTAAGGATATCTATTATCCTTTCTCGGTTGAGATGCATTATTTTCGGGTTGATAAAAGATACTGGTCAGTTTGTTTCGAAAAAATAAAAAGGGCGGGTTTCAGGATAATTTCCACAGCAGTTCCTTGGAATCTGCATCAGGGAAAAAATAAGGATATTGATTTCAACGGCTTTCAGGATCCTCGCAAGGATTTGATTGTTTTTTTGGAATTGGCCCGTGAATTCGGTTTCAAAGTTATTTTACGGCCCGGTCCCTGGATTGCAGGTCAATGGAAAAACGGCGGTATTCCCGATTTTGTCCTGGACGATAAAGAGCTTCTGGCGCGCAACGCCGAGGGAAACACTGTTTCTCTTGATGAGATGGTCGGTGTGCAGGGAGGTAAACTGGTCAGTTTTCTGCATCCGCATTTCCAGCATTATCTGAAAAACTATCTCAAGAATCTGATTGAGACATCCCGGAATTATATTCATCCCCGCGGCCCGGTTTTTATGGTGGAGTTTGATTTCGAAACCTCGTTTTGTCATAAAACCGGTCTTGGTGACGCCGATTACAACGAATACATTATCGACAAGATTTATCCTGCATTTCTGGAACAAAAATATGAAGATGTCAAACAGTTGAACAGTATCTACAAAGAAAAGAATAAGGGTTTTTCCAATGTTGAACCACCCAGGGAATTCAAGGGGATGGATCTCAAGGATATGCCCAAATTATTCGACTGGATTGAATTCCGGGAATGGTACCTGTCCTCGTTCCTGATCGAAATGGAGGAGCTTTTCAAATCTTACACGGTTTTGCCTCTGTTTTTCCGATCACTGTATTTCAAGAGCGAACACCCTTTGCCGGTCTTTTCCCTGACTACCGATGGCGAGGAAAATCATATGCTGGGGGCATCGGTTTTCCCCGATGGTACCGCCTTTGATCTGATGCAGAAAGCGCGCTATATGCGCACCATGACCTCGTTTCCGTGGGCGCCGTCTTTTATTTCCGGCAACTTTACTACCGATCGCGGTAAATCGGAACAGATATTCCCGATCACCGATGGAAGGCGGCGTTATTATCTTGCGGCCGGACTGGCCGGGGGATTCAAGGGATTCAACCACTATATGTTTGTGGGCCGTGATCACTGGTATGGCTCACCGGTGGACAGTGATGGCGCACTGGGTAACGGTTTTGAAATAATCAAACAGCTTAATATTGCTATTCCCAAAATAGAAGTGAACTGCCTTCAGCCCGATGATTCGCTGGCGGCGGCTCTGTATCGTCCTTATCAATGGCTTTCCGAACTGCCGGAACCGAAAAAGGTGCCATACCTGGGTCACCTGATCCGTGAAACTTTCAACGGTGTGTGCCGTGATTTCGGACGGTTGCATCTCGATCATGGTATCGGTGATATCGATGCCGTGGAGCGCCTTGAAAAATTCAAGACCGTTTTTATTCCCGTTGGCGAAATAATGTCCAAAAAAGCCCAGGAAAATATAATCGCTCTGGCTGAAAAAGGTGTCAATTTGATCCTGGCCGGGCTTATACCTCAGTATGATGAAACGGGTCGCGATGATACCACTCTGGCAAAGGCTCTGAAGATGAAATCCAATGCCGGTGACGGTATTGATGAGATAACCGTTGGTAAAACCGGCAGTTTCCCGTCATATTATTATGGCACCATTCGCAGTACCGATTCTAAAAGTAAAAAGATCGCCACCGTTAAAAATAAAGTGGTCGGGGTTCTGTCGAATCGTCTCAAGGGTAAAGTCGTCTTCTGCAGTTTCGATCTGGCTTCTGGCGGGGATTTCCGCAAGCTGGCTTTTCTTGAATCGCTCCTGCAGGACCTTAAAATCGATGCCCCGGTTTATGTGTCCGATCCCAATATAAAAGTGATCGTGAACAAGGGAGAAAAATCATTCGTGATTTTCGTCATGGCTCCGCCGTCCGGGGAACTTTCCGATGCCACCGATATTCGCCGGAAGCAGTTCATTCTACGCCTTGACCTGCGCAAATTAGGTTATAAGGGTGCCAAGATAAAACTGGTCGATCAATTCGGAGGTGAGGACTATCAACCGATTAAGACCAGTGTGGATGAGTTAAAGAATGGCATTGCCATGGATATTGAATTTCCCGATGGTAAAATCTTTCTGGTAACCAAATAAGCTTGATACCGATCAATTAGCGGTCCTTATCAAGGGCCGCTTTTTGTATGCGATAAATTATCAAAATGTGCCACCTTGGCGGATAGTAACCATGAAGAAATATTTACTCCCGATTATACTCCTGACCGTACTTATAATCCTGGCCGGTTGCGGTCAAGTCGAACAGGAAAAAATCTTCCGCAACGGGGTTGTGGTGGCATCAGAAAAATATGCCGCAGAAACCGGTCTTGAAATCCTCAAAAACGACGGTAACGCCTTCGATGCCGCCGTGGCCACAGCTCTGGCTCTGCAGGTTACTTATCCCAAAGCCGGTAATATCGGGGGAGGCGGATTTGCCGTTGTTTATCACGCTGAAAGCCAAGAAGTTTATTTTCTTGATTTCCGTGAAAAAGCCCCGCAGAACATAAATCCTGATTTTTGCCTGACCGATAGCGGCACGGTTGATCGCGATAAACTGCTCTATGGTCCCACGGCGGCCGGTGTGCCTGGAACCGTGGCCGGATTATCCGAACTGCATCGGAGTTTCGGTTCGCTCCCCTGGGCAAATATTGTCCAACCGGCTCGGATGCTGGCCGATACCGGAATTATAATGACCGATCAATTGCATCAGTCGTTGGCTGAATATGAAGATGTTCTGCGTCAATTTACGGCCACCGCTGTCTGTTATTTTCCCAATGGGACATTGACTGAAGCAGGTCATAAATTTTATCAGAAAGACCTGGCGCGGACTCTGGCAGCCATTGAAAACGACGGCGCGGACGGCTTTTATAAAGGTCCCATTGCGGAAAAAATAGCCGCTTATTGCAATACTGCGGGCGGATTCGTAACTCTTGAAGATCTGGCGAATTATCTCCCGCAATGGCGCCAGCCGGTGAATTTCAAATTCCGTGATTTGACAGTCTATTCAGCCGGTTTGTCCTCATCGGGCGGAATCGTAATGGGTCAGATATTAAAAATGTTGGATTTTTATGAGCTGGAACGCTATACCTCAGGAGCGGCCGAGTATATTCACCTGTTTACCGAGGCGGCCCGGCGGGCTTATGCCGATCGATCCGAATATTTGGGCGATCCCGATTTCACTCCCAATCGCACCAGTCAGCTACTCGATCAACCCTATATAGACAGCCGCGTCCAATCGATTGATATGCGCCATGCGACTTCTTCGTCTGAAATCCTGCCCGGGATGCCCAAGGGTAAAGAGGAATCAGAAAGCACTACCCATCTCGTGGTGTGTGATAAATTCGGTAATATCGTTTCCCTGACCTATACCATAAATCTAAGTTATGGTTGCCGCGCGGTGGTGCCGGGAACGGGTTTTTTACTCAACAATGAAATGGATGACTTTGCGGCCGCGCCGGGTGCCACCAATGCTTTCGGTTTGAGCGGGGGCGAGGCTAATCGCATTGAAGGCGGCAAACGGATGCTGTCATCCATGACACCGACAATCGTTTTTCGCGGCGATCAGCCTTATCTGGCCCTGGGATCACCGGGCGGTTCCAAAATTATAACGGCCGTCACACAAACTATTATTAATAAGCGTGTCTATAATATGAATCTGACCGAAGCCATTTCAGCTCCCAGGTTTCATCATCAATGGCGTCCGGATATATTGTATGTGGAAGAAAACGGATTTGATCCTGACATTATTAAAAGTCTAACCGCGATGGGTCACACGGTGGAAGCGCGCCCACCGTATTGCGAAGTAATGGCGGTGGAATTTTCACCCGATGGGCTTTTTATGACCGGTGTGCCCGATCCCCGCGAAGACGGATTCGTGGCCGGTTACTGATAAACAAAAACTTTATTTCTGATTAATCAATCTCCTATAGAATGTACCATATTTGCGTATATCCTTAAAATACGGAATAAATAGGGAGGATAGAGCATGAAACGAATTAGTGTCTTAATAGCGGTCTTGATTATAATTGCACTTCCGGTCACCGCCCGGGCTCATTGTCAGGTTCCCTGCGGCATTTACAATGATGTCATGCGCATCATGATGCTCGAGGAACATATCACCACAATTGAAAAAGCGATGAATCAGATAACCGAGTTGAGTTCAGCCGGTGATAAAAATTATAATCAAATCGTTCGCTGGGTGACCAATAAGGATGACCATGTCGACCAGTTCATGGATATCGTCTATAACTATTTTATGGCTCAGCGCATCAAAATAACCGAATCTTCCGCTACCGCCGCCTATGATAAATACCACCGGCAACTGGAATTGCTCCACCAAATGACGGTCTATGCTATGAAATGCAAGCAGACTACCGATCTGGCCAATGTCGAAAAGCTGAAACAACTGGTGGATGATTTTGCAGAAGCCTATTTGAGCGCCGATGATCTCAAACACTTCCATGAACATTGATGAAGTTTTTATGACAAATAAAAAGGCGGTCTTAATCGACTGCCTTTTTTTAATTATTTACCTCGCTCACAAATCTTTAATCATGACCACACTGCGATAATTGGTGACCTCCCAGTCGATATACTGCAAAAATTTATAACCGCGCTTACCATACCAGTCAATCAGATGCTGAGCGTTTTCAGAAGTGTCAAAAGCCAGTTGAGATAACCCCAGCGATCGCGCGAAATCCTCCACATGTTCGAGCATCCGACTTCCCAATCCCTGACTCTGAAATTCAGGATTGATGGCGAACTGGGCAAAATGCGCAATTTTGCCCTGCTCATAATCGGTGGGACGATCCGTCCAGGGACGCGGCCGGTGAAATGCTATCGTCCCGATCAGTTTACCATCAAGTTCAGCCACGAAGCAATCGGCCGTTTTTATTCGCCGCTTAGTTACCGTTACATCCTGGTAAGTTGCCACAAAACGCAGACCCATATCGGCCAGCTTCTTGTAAGCTCGGTGCAACAGTTCGGTTAATTCCTCCAGGCTGTCATCGGGACTCAAGGGCCTGATTATAATATCATCTGACATGATTGATAATAAACAATAAATGCAAATGAGGAAACAATGAGTTTCCCGGCCATTTTAATTTGACCGGGAAACTGTTGCGGTAAATTCTTATTTGATAAGAAGCATCTTTTTGGTCTGACTGACCTTGTCATAGCTGACGCGGTAGAAATATATCCCGCTGGCTACCGAACGACCATTGTCATTCGTGCCATCCCATTCGGTTTCCTGAGGTCCGGCCTCGAGATTCTCGTCCATCAGCGTGGCAACTCTGCGGCCCAGAATGTCGAATACATCCACCGTAACGCGCGCTGAGCGAGGCAGATCGAAAGCGATTTTTGTTTTCGGATTAAACGGATTGGGATAATTCTGGTGCAATACGAATTTACCGGGCAAAGCAACCGGCCAGTCATCGACATCAAGCATGACATCGTATTTTTGAGCCGCCAGATCGGCGTTGTTGGTGAAATCAGTCCAGTTCACACCGCCGACAATGGCGAAAACAGCAGTGTCCGAGCTTCCCGGAGCCAGCGTGAACGGCCCGGTGGCGGTAATATGGGCCACTTCATTAGTGGCCGTATAGGCCGCATTGGAATTGTCAAAAAGCCCCAGATATTTGTTGGTTTCGCTGAACAGACCATCCCAGATTTCAGTCCAGAAATTGTAAATGCGATGATTAACCAGGCCTTCGTCGTTAAGAATCTTCACACCGCGAAAATCAAGCGAATCGGCACCGTTGTAATAACACAAATAGCCCAGATCATCAGCTGTAACTGATTTCCCATGGTTACTTCCCGACGGCGGTATATCCCAGTCGAAAAACAGTCCCACGCGTAAATCGCTTATAGTGACATTGGTGTCATTGGTTATGATATATTCCATAATGATATATTCGTCATCGGGAGAGGTTGACCAGCCATAAGATTTTTGAGTGATCGTGACACCCAACGGATTTTCTGCCCAGGCATCGCTAAAAATGCTGACAGTTTCCTGATCGGCCCGGCTTCCCGGATCGGAAGCTACAATCGAACCGCCGGGGATAACATAGAAATCATTGTCGGGTTCGAGGACAAAATTCTGCGCCGCATCGGAGATGTGATCGGCATCCGTTCCCAGAACCAGCGCGCCTTCGTAAAGATCATTAGTATCGCGGGCGAACTGGAATCCGAGGAAATCATAAGGCAGGTAAGAGCCGGTCAGAGCATTGTTGGTGTTGGTGCCGTGAAAACCGTAAGCGCCGTAATTGGAAATGGTAAACTGGATGGCGCCGGCATCATGATTGAAATAAGTCCGCTCGCCCTTGGACCCGATTAAAAACGATAATCGCCCGTGAAGGTGCAACGCACCGTCTATGTAAACATCAATATCGAGCGAATAAAACTTGCCCGTTTCCACCCCGGAATCGAATTGCAAATCAAGTGTGGAAGTACCGGTGGCAGTTGAACCCTGGTTTATATCACCGAATGATATCGAGGATGTATTGATGGTTACACCGCTTTCCGGGTTGGAAAAATCAGCAGTTACATTGACGGCATCGGTCCCGCTGTTGAAAAGCGAAATATCAAGATTGACTGCATCACCGGGAGATATTTCGGGATAAGTCAGGTAAGAAATTTCCAACGAAGGAGAACTGATAGCGCTGATATAATTGAGCGCCGCTACCATATCGATCATTCCCCAGCCATAATCATTATCCTTACCGGCATCGCCCAGATCATAGGCCGATACCAGCAGAGCTTCCTTGATTTCATCCACCGTTGCGGCAGGATTTTTCTGGCGCAGAATCGCCACCGCCCCGGAAGCATGGGGCGCCGCCATGGATGTGCCTGTCATATAACCATAAGTGTCATGGGTCTCTGATGGTATGGACGAATAAATGCCCGACCCGGGTGCGACCACATTCGGTTTCACGGAAGTACCGTCACAATCCGATGGTCCGCGCGAGGAAGTGGAATAGATGGTCGAATCATTTCTTATGGAACCAACGGCGAAATTGGTCAGGGAATCCTCGGCCCGGTTGGCCGGGACTGTAATCGTTGACGCCGTGGAACCCGCATTGCCGGCGGCAAATATATTAACTATCCCCAGCGCCTCGGTATTGTCGATAGCTTCCCAGAAAATATCGGCACAACCGATATCGGTGATACCCCAGCTGTGATTGATAACATCAGGCAGATCGTCAGTGGTATTGGGATTACCATCGGGATCGGCGGCCCATTGCCAGGCGGCGAACACTGATGATCCATAAGTATCAATAGCTACCGCGGCGATCCAGTCGGCTCCCGGAGCGACTCCGATAGTGTCACCGTTGGCATCGTCATGACCGACCATTATGCCGGCAGTGTGCGTCCCATGATCGGATGAGGGGTGACCTTCGAAATAATGAGGGTAAGTAGTACTGTCAACGGGAGAAAACCAACACTCGGCGGCATCATAGCCTTTGTTGCCTCTATAATTTCCTGTCAGAGATACATGGTCACCATCCACGCCGGTATCGAAACTGCAAACCAGCGACCCGGTGCCATCATAACCCAGAGCCCAGGCCTGATCAGCTCCGATAACCTGTAAATTCGTTTCCACTCCGGCAGCCACTTTGGACTGCGCGGATTTGACCGGAGGGATAACCTCAATTGCGGGAACTAATTCTATAATATCGATATTGCCATCGGATGCCAGGTCATCCAGAGAGGATGCCATCACTTCGGCTTCGATCAAATTGGTAATCCAGTAGCCCTGTATATTTCTGGCTTTTCCCTGAATTTCCAGTTCAGCAAGGCGTTCCAGAATCGGCGGCTGAGTTAATTCCGCTTCGTTTTTCAAAATTTCAATTCCGGCTCGATAGCGTTCCGCGGGAATTTTAAAATTAGCCTCCAGCGATTTTTTCAAACTTCCCGATTTCATATCGGAATAAGGCCGGATGGCGACGCGAATAAAACTGTCGGCCGAAGAAAAATTAATCGTATCCTGCAAATCACCGCCAAGATAACCGGCGGTAACAGGACCGAAGCTCAGAAACAGGACAGCTACAAACGCAATTAAGGTCTTGGGTATCATATTTATCTCCCATTGATACTTTATATAGAATAAATCGACCGATTTTAATCAAACCAAACGGTATTTTAAAAAATCCCGTTCCGCGGCATCAATTTCAATTCGCCTTAATTATGACGGTACGGTTGAAATCTTTGTGAAATTATCCCAGTTTCACGGCCGTCCCGGATACTGCCACCATGAGCATACCGTCGCGGATGACTTCATAGTCAAGATCTATACCAACCACGGCATTACCGCCCATACTCCCGGCTTCACTGACCATTTCATCCATGGCGATTTTGCGGGCTTTTTGCAATTCCTGTTCATAAGCGGCCGAACGTCCGCCGACAATATCGGTTATTGAGGCAAAAAAATCCTTGAAAACATTGGCTCCCATAATGGCTTCGCCGGTAACGATTCCCAGATATTCCTGAATATTTTTACCCTGGATGGTGGGCGTGGTGGAGACTATCATTTTTTACTTCCTTTCCCGACAGGGATGCTATGACATGGAAGGCGAATCCGGCCAGGGTCCCCATCAGAATATAAATTATAAGATCTGTCAGGATTTCCAGAATAAGCCAGAACGACAGATCAAGGATCAACTGTCTTTTTAATATATATACGGGCGATGAGGCTGCCCAGAGTAAAAAGGCTGAACGAATACCGATCACCCAGAAAGGCTGGGCCCAGACATATTGAAGCAGGTAAACCAGATATGTCAGGACCAGCCCGACTACCAGGCCAAGAGCCAGATAATAGAATAGGGCCATGCGCCCGGGGTCGCGAGCCAGTTCCGGGACGGTCAGGTAAAGAGGATCCCAGAAAAGATAGGACAGCGCGGCCTGGGCCATATGACCGAATAGACCGACCAAAGCTCCAATAGTCATAATTTTTTTATGCGGCATAAGGCAAAATTAATTTCTCGGATTTCTTAAAACAAGTTTCAAAATAACTCCAATAGCTTTTATTAGTCGATTCGATTGACACAACGCCATAATTTTGTGAATTTATTCCGGCAATTTGCATGAATACCATTGATGTTATATTTATTGCCATCGGACTGGCTATGGACGCCTTTACTGTGGCAATGGCGGTCAGCCTGCATCTGGCCGGGCAGGGTGGTATTTCTCTGCGTCAGTATTTCCGCCTGGGCTTTCATTTCGGCCTGTTTCAGGCCCTTTTGCCTCTTTTGGGCTGGTTAGCCGGAAATACAGTGGCCCATTATCTGGAAACCATAGCTCACTGGGTAGCGATGGTTCTGCTTTCCTACATAGGTATCAAACTTATTCGCGATGGCGGTCGCTGTGACGGCGTCACCAGACCGGACCCTACCCGGGGATTATCTCTGGTAATATTATCTCTTGCGGTATCAATCGATGCTCTGGCAACCGGTTTTTCGCTGTCGCTTTTGGGGGAAGATATCTATCTGCCGGTTGTAATTATCGGGATGGTAGCGTCTGCTTTCACCGTGGCCGGGATGCTCATCGGGGGGAAAATCGGCATGGTCTGGCGGGGCTGTCTGGCTTGGCTGGGCGGCTTGATCCTGATCGGTATCGGGCTGAAAATACTGCTGGCCCACCTGTTAGGCTAAAATCTCCGATTATACATCTAAATAATAATTATCTGCAACGCTGGGCCTATTACAACGGTCTAATAGACCGATGTGTCCAAAACGAAACATTTGGTTCCTTGTTCCGTATTTCCAAGAAGTGGTCGTTAACTTAAGGCAAGTAACAGTCCGGAGATCAACATGGTTAAAAAAATAATTGGCATAACCTTCATTGTTATTCTGGTTGGGGCGGTGTTGTTTTTTGCAATCAATGGTTCAGCCAATAAAGATGAAACAATTCAAACCGAAACCTGCCAGCTGGGCGAGATAGTCGATAAAGCACTGGCTGTGGGAACTATAGTACCACGCCATGAAATCGCCGTCAAATCCAAAATATCGGGTATTGTCAAGGAAATCTATGCCGATATCGGCGATGAAGTCCACATTGGCGATCCGTTAATAAATATAGCCCCCGATCCTACTCCTCTTGAATATGCCGAATCCAAGAGACAACATGAAATTGCCCAGGTCACCTTCGAAAAAGCCAAAAGAGACATGGATCGTTTCGAAACGCTCAAAGAAAAGAAGCTAATCTCCGACCAGGAATTCGAAAATATAAAATCCGCGTATGATGAAGCTCAACTGCGCATGTCTCTGGCCGAAGAAAGGTTAGCCCTGATAGAAAAAGGCCAGACCACTATTGCCAGCGTGGTTGTCGAAAATGTTATAAAATCTCCGGTAGACGGTACTGTTCTGGTCCGCAATGTCAACGTCGGCGACCCGGTTGTCCCGCTGACCAGCTATCAGGCCGGGACGGAAGTTATGTCTCTGGCTGATATGAGCGATTTGATTTTCAAGGGTACTGTCGATGAAATCGACGTAGGTAAACTCGATTTCGGAATGCCGGTTGAAATCACAATTGGAGCCCTGCCTAATGTCAAGATCGAAGGAGAGCTGACCAAGGTCTCGCCCAAAGCTCAGCAGAACGAAGGTACCACCGTTTTCGAAATCGAAATTAACCTGAAAGACAGTGCCGAAACTAACCTGCGCGCCGGTTATTCGGCCAATGCCGATATTATCATAGTCAAGAAAACCGATATTCTCCTGATCCCGGAACGGTTGATAGAATTCGTCGAAGACAGTGCCTTTGTGGAAATTCAGGACAGCCTCGGCATAATTACCAAAAAAGCCGTTGAACTGGGATTATCCGATGGTATCAACATCGAAGTGGTCGATGGTTTGCAGGAAGGTGAAATTCTCGTTGAACGGCCGCCCAAAGAAATCACGGGAGATTTGTAAACTATGATGACCCTGCTTTCGATCAAGCAGTTTTTTAACGATATGCGCCATCAGAAACTTCGCACCCTTTTAACCATGTTTGGTATCCTGTGGGGGACGGTTTCCATCGTCCTGCTGATGTCTTTCGGAACCGGCCTGCATAAATCCCAGATTAAAAGATTTAAGGGATTGGGTGAAAATATATCCATAGTATGGGGCGGTCGTACTTCCCAGCCATGGCAGGGATTGCCGCGGGGCAGGAGAGTCCGCTTTACCGAAGAGGATGTTTCCATGTTGAAACAGACGGTGCCGTCGATTCAACGTATTTCTCCCGAATTCACCCGTTATAGCGCTCCTCTCAAATCACATCGTGAAAATCTGGTGGCCCGGGTATCGGGCGTCTGGCCGGAATTCAGTGAGATGCGCAACACCATTCCTCAGACGGGCGGTCGCTTTATCAATGATATAGATATCGAAAAAAGACGGCGCGTCATTTTTATCGGCAATATTCTCGCCGACCGATTATTCCCCGGAGAAGATCCCATAGGACAAATCCTCCAGCTGGACGGCACACCCTTTGTCGTGGTCGGGGTGATGAAAGACAAGGAACAAAATTCATCTTATGGCGGTCGCGATACCCGCAACGCCTTTATTCCGGCTTCCACCTATCACAGCACGTACACTCAGCGCTATGTTAACAATATGGTGGTGCAATCATATTCTATGGATGGTATGGAGGATGTTAAGAACGCGATATATCGCTATATGGCAGCCAAATATAAATTCGATCCCGATGATACCGAGGCGCTCTCGATCTGGGATACCAGTGAAGGCTTTAGGTTCTTCAATACATTTTTTATGGCTTTTAGGATATTTCTGGTAGGTATCGGTTGCTTTACGCTGATAACGGGCGGTATCGGTGTAACCAATATCATGAATGTTGTCCTTGAAGAGCGCACCAAGGAAATCGGCATAAAGATGGCCCTGGGGGCCAAGCGTTATGTCATTTTGATGCAGTTTATGATGGAAACGGCCCTGCTCACTGCGACAGGGGGATTGATCGGATTTATCATCGCCTATGGTATAGTAAAAATATTCCCCGTGTTCGGTCTCAGCGAGGAACTGGGAAACCCGATTATTGATTTTTATGCCACTATCGGGGCGGTAATGGCTTTGGGGTTGATCGCTTTTCTGGCCGGGCTGTTTCCGGCCCGGCGAGCTTCCAGCATAGAGCCGGTTAAGGCTTTGAAATTATTCTGAGGATTTAAATGAGCCTGTCCATTTTAATAAATGTTTTTATTCGCGACTTTCGCAAACAGCGCAAAAGAATGCTTTTGACTCTGATTGCGATTCTCTGGGGAACTCTGTCCATTATGCTTCTACTGGCTTTCGGCGAAGGTCTGCGGAAACAGATGGTTGCCGATCAACGAGGCCTGGGTGACGGTATTGTCATTCTCTGGGGCGGCCAGACATCGATACCGTTTCAGGGCTTTGGCAAAGGGCGGCGCATCAACTTACATCCCGAGGATGTCCAGTATATCCAGCACTCCATGCCTGAGATGGAAACCGTGGCCGCGGAATATATCCGCTGGGGTGCGGTCGTAAAATACGGCGATATGATTCTCAATGAGCGCATAAATGGCATATACCCATCCTATAAGGAACTTCGCAATTTCAGACCGCAGATGGGCGGTCGCATGATAAATGAACTTGATATGCAGTATAAACGGCGCGTGGCCTTTCTGGGGGATTCCCTGCAACATAGGCTTATGCCCAATGTCGCTCCCGAGGATGCGATAGGTGAACTTATCTATATCAACGGCACCCCCTTTACCGTCGTCGGTGTAATGGAACATAAACTGCAGATGTCATCCTATCAGGGCCCGGATGAGGACGTGGTAGCGATTCCCGCTTCCGCTTTCGAGACCATCTTCTCCGATCCCTGGCTGGATAATATCATCTATAAACCCAAAAGCTACGATGATATCGAACGTGTCAAAAGCCGCCTTATGGAAGTCATGGGCGCCAAGTACCGCTTTGATCCCACCGATGAATTCGCTCTCAATGACTGGGATCTCATGGAACAGGCCAAGGCCATGTACAACATGATGCTCGGAATTCAGATTTTTCTCGGAATCCTGGGTTTCTTGACTCTCCTTATTGCGGGAGTGGGTGTGACCAATATCATGTATGTGTCCATCAAGGAACGCACCCGCGAAATAGGCGTCAAAATGGCCGTCGGCGGCCGCCGATTATATATCCTGACCCAGTTTATAATTGAAGCTCTGGGCATAACATTTCTGGGTGGTATCATCGGTATGGCGGTTGCCTATGTGATGACCGAGCTTTTCAAAATGATACCGCTTGATTCCGAAGCCCTGGCTATGCTCGGCAGGCCAACCGTATCATTCGAAATCGGCCTGATAGTGGTAATTATCCTGGGAATCATGGGTTTTCTGGCCGGTTTGTTCCCGGCCATGAAAGCGGCTTCGATCAATCCCACGGAAGCTTTGAGATATGAATAAAGAAAACAGACAGGTGTGGACCTTATGATCTCAATGAACAACATTTGCAAAGTATATGAAACCGGTAAGGTCAGATTTGAGGCCCTGCGCGGCATCGATCTCGACGTCAAAGACAATGAATTTATCGCCATTGTCGGGCCATCCGGTTCCGGTAAATCAACCCTGATGAATCTGATGGGTTGCCTGGATACCCCCACCGACGGAGAATATTACCTTGAAGACGAGCGTGTCGAAACTCTGTCGCCCAATCAACTGGCGGAAGTTCGCAATAAGAAAGTAGGGTTTGTTTTTCAGGCTTTCAATCTCCTGCCTTATGCCTCGGCCTATGAAAATGTCGAACTGCCGATGATTTTCAGCGGTATGAAAGGCCGCGAGCGCAAAAAAAGAGTCACCGATCTGCTTAACCGCGTCGGGCTGGGCAATAAAATGACCAACAAACCCACTGAAATGTCAGGCGGTGAAATGCAGAGAGTGGCCATTGCCCGCGCTCTGGCCAACAATCCCAAACTTATCCTGGCCGATGAACCGACCGGTAATCTCGATACCCGTTCGGGAGCAGAAATCGTAAAAATTTTCCATCAGCTCTGGAATGATGGCCGCACGGTGATAGTTATCACCCATGATATGAGCATTGCCAACCAGTGCCAGCGCATTATCCGGCTCAAGGATGGGGCCGTATTTGAAGGCAACGGCAATGGAACCCAATTCAGCCAACAGCGTATAAACAAATAGAACACCCCCCCCGCAGACACACCGTCGGTTTCCTCCCGCGAAGCCGGCGGTTTTCTGTTTTTAAATCCACTATTGAAATTTTAAATCTATTTGCCTATCTTGAATAAACCCCAAGCAGGGAATATATGATAAAAGACCTGTTTCAATTGCTCCGGCCCCACCAATGGGTCAAAAACGGCATTATTCTGGCCGGGCTGGTGTTTTCCGGCAGTGTAAGCTATACCGATAAAGTCATTACGGCTTTTCTGGCTACCGGGCTTTTCTGCCTGCTCTCATCGACGGTTTATATTATCAACGATCTGGCCGATGCCGCCGCCGACCGCAACCATCCCACCAAGAAAAACCGGCCCATTGCCGCAGGGCGGGTCAGCCCCTCGACGGCAGTAATTCTGGCGATTATCATCGGGGCAGGCTCTCTGATCAGTTCCTATTTCCTGCAGGACTATTTCTTCTATACCGCCATCGGTTATTTGATCCTGAACCTGCTCTATTCTTTCTGGCTCAAGCACATTGTTATCATAGATGTCATGAGCATCGCCGCTGGATTTGTCCTGCGCGCCCTGGCCGGCGCGGTGGTAATCGATGTAGAATTTTCCGGATGGCTTTTGATATCATCGTTTCTGCTGGCCCTGTTTTTAGGCTTCGGCAAACGCCGCCATGAACTGGTCCTGCTGGAAAACAACAGCGGCCAGCACCGCCGGATTTTGGAGCATTATTCCAAATATTTTCTCGACCAGTTAATTGGAGTAGTCACTCCGGCTGTGGTTGTCTGTTATCTGATCTATGTCATTTCACCCGATGTCAAAGAGCGGCTCGGCACCGAATATTTGTTTCTGACCGTCCCGTTCGTGATATATGGAATTTTCCGTTATTTGTATTTGATTCATCAGAAAGAAGAAGGTGGCTCCCCGACGCGGGTTTTATTAACCGATTTCCCTATATTATTAACCGTCCTCCTCTGGCTCGCCACCGCGATGGTGTTGCTATACGTGGTTTAAAGAAATTACAATTACTAATAGAGTTTAATAATCTGCCCCTGCAAATTATTGAATTTGCAATCATCAACATCTCTTATGAATGAAAAATTATTATTTCTACAGAAAGTAATAATTTCGCGACGATAAGTGCTATTTCTATTTAAGAGTATATGAGTACTTAAAACAGGCTTGAAATACCCATTTTTTTCATGGTCAATAAATTCCTCTCTACAGACAATGACGCCATCTAAGGAAGAATATTCTTCAAGTTCAAGAATTCCAAAATACTTTGCATTACCATTAGTGATATCATTGCTATCAGGTTTATAATAAAGCGCTTTCTGTATGGAATAATCTGTTAAATAAAAATTGTTTTTAAAATCATAAATATATAGGCATACAAAAAAGGGATACTTCTTACAAATTTCTCTGTATTTGTTGTACTTACCTAGGACTGCGTTTACGATTCGTTTTTCTTGTTCAATAGGATCTGTAACTATTGGCCATTTGTCTACTAAAACGCCATTTGAATACAGTTCCCCGTTTTCCACATAATTATTCGGATCTGGGTGATTGTGACGCACCACTGTAACTTCTGCAATAAAAGAATATTTACACTTTTCTGGCGATACGAAATAATCAGGGGTTTTACCATTTATTACAGGATCTTTTTCCCATTTCCAATTAGCTTTTTGCCTTATTGCCAAAAACATTAATTCAGCTATTGCCTCCTTAAATTTATTTCCGTCAGGTGCTGAAATTCTGTTTATAATTTCAGTCTGCTGTTTAGGAGGTAATGTTCTTAAAATGCCATTTATCCAATTTAAATAATCTTTAATCCATTCAGATGTTTCTGCATCGAAAATCAAGTTTTTCGTAATTTGATTGATTTGAGGGTGTTTTTGGATTAATTCATATGAAATTAAATTCTCCATATCATTAGTATATTTAATAATGATCGCTTGTCTATGTATTTCTATTAAAAATATGTATACCATGAACCCTACCCATATGATGGAATTCCCGTTACGTACGGTGCCGACAATTTCTCCTCTAAACCATCGCTGATTTCTATTCAGACACTCTAAGTGGAGGTAAAATAATGGCACATTCGATTTTAATCGCCGGGAAGGCTGATAAAAATAAATATTTTTTTACTCAAACGAACCCAATTTGTAACCTGTGCGGCCGTGTAACCCTTTGTAAATCATAGCGAAACCTCATTAAACCCAGGACTAAATATATGGGCCAAAATGAACAAAATTTACGAAAAATGAAAAACCCTAAACCTGAAACCGGGACTGGTGGCCCGTCCCTTGCGTTAGCAAAGGTTGGGTTCCCGCCAAATAAAAAAAGGGGTGCTCAAAGCACCCCTTCCATCAAAGTATTAATGTGCCGGGGTGACGTCCTCGTCGCCCCGGAAGAAGAGAATATCCGGCGGACGAGACGTCCGCCGGGCACCAATTATCCGAATCCGCGAGCCAAAGCGAGCGAAAAAAACAGGCTTCCGCCTGCTATTTCCGCGGGCCGATCATGTTTTCCGGCCGCACCTTTTGGTCGAACTCTTCCGCCGTCAGAAGTCCCAGCGCGATGCAGGCTTCTTTCAATGTCGTCCCTTCGGTATGAGCTTTCTTGGCGATCTTAGCGGCATTGTCATAACCGATATGCGGATTCAAAGCCGTCACCAGCATGAGCGTGTTCTCTTTATGGCGCGCTATGATATCCTCATTGGGCTTGACCCCGGCCAGCAGTTTATCCACGAAGCAATTCATAGTCCCGGCCAGGATGCGCACCGAATGCAGGAAATTGTGAATCATCACCGGCTTGAACACGTTAAGCTCAAAATTGCCCGACATCCCGCCGATATTAACGGCCACATCATTGCCCATCACCTGCGCGCAAACCATGGTCATCGCTTCCGCCTGCGTCGGATTGACCTTGCCCGGCATAATCGATGATCCCGGTTCATTGGCCGGCAGAGCCAGCTCACCCAGACCGCAACGCGGACCCGAACCCAGCCAGCGCATGTCGTTGGCCAGCTTATTGAGCGATCCCGCCAGAGTTTTCAGCGCACCGTGAGCATAAACGATAGCGTCATGCGCCGCCAATGATTCGAATTTATTGGGAGCCGTCTCGAAATCGATACCGGTGATCTCCGATATCTTTTCAGCCACTTTAACGGCAAACTGCGGATGCGTATTAAGACCCGTTCCGACGGCCGTACCGCCCTGAGCCAGCTGTTTAGTCCATTTCAAGGATTCTTTCACGCGGTCGATATCATTTTCGATCTGCTGGCGGTAGCCCGAAAATTCCTGCCCCAGAGTCAACGGCGTGGCATCCATCAAATGCGTCCGTCCGACTTTGATAATATCCTTGAACAGGTTTTCCTTTTCTTTCAGGCTCTTGTGCAATTTTTCCATCGCCGGAAGCAGAGTGTGCGTGACTTCCTCGGTAGCCGCGATATGCATGGCGGTGGGGAAGACATCGTTGGACGACTGGCTCTTGTTGACATCGTCGTTGGGGTGAATCGGCTTTTTGGAACCGATCTGGCCGCCGGCCATTTCGATAGCCCGGTTAGCGATAACCTCGTTGGCATTCATATTCGACTGGGTCCCCGACCCGGTCTGCCAGACCACCAGCGGGAAATTGTCATCCAGTTTGCCCGCGATAACCTCATCGGCCGCCTTGATAATCAAATCGGCCTTTTCCTTGGGCAAAACGCCCAGTTCGGTATTGGCCATAGCGGCGCCCTTTTTGAGGACCCCCATAGCGCGGATTATTTCGCGCGGAAAACGGTCATACCCGATTTTGAAATTTTCAACCGAACGCTGAGTCTGTGCGCCCCAGTATTTGTCAGCGGGGACCTTGATTTCGCCCATACTGTCAACTTCTATGCGAAGATTTTCTGCCATGATATGCGCCTCCTGTAAGACGTGAAAACTTGATTTTGACTGTGAAAATAGTAACAAATCCCCCCCTTGTCAATCGGCTAAAAAGATTAGGATATAATAATCAGGCGCGGCAGGCGATTTCGGGATGTGGTAATAATATCAGGGCCACCAGGGCGTCCCGTGCAGGATCATTTGTAGCAGGTTCATCGGCGTCGATTTCATGATTTCGATAATTTGTGCGGCCGTATAAAGCTGGGGAATCAACAGGTTAAAAAGAAAAATCCACGGCGCCCAGCGTCGAAATTCAAAGGCATTGGTCCGCAACAGATGTTCCAGAGCGATTATCATAACCAGATATGAAAGCGTCAGCATGCGGGTGGTATCATAGGCAATGATCAACTGCGCCGCCGCTCCTCCGAAAAATAACAACATGCCGATAACGGTATTTCTGTCACCTCTCTGCCAAAGCGATACCGCCGCCGCCATCGGGAATATCCAAAGGAGTTTGAAAACAGAAAACCAGCCTATCGGCCAGTGAGTAAAAGCGCGTTTTACCCAGACCAAAGGATCGTCGAGCAACGGCTTCAGGTAATATTTGTATCCCAGTTCAATCCTTACGCGAGAATCAATCCAGCCGCGAAACCACCCATAAAAACTCAAAACCAGACCGAAACCGATAACCAGTTCCAGCAATGTTTTCCAGCGCTTATCGGATTCTACTAACTTGAAAAAGATGAATCCCGGAATTAAAAACAATACCGACTCATGGTTGAGAACCCCGATCATGAAAATCGGATAAAAATAAACCGGCCGTGACCGAAACCACCACAGCAGGAAAATTGACAGGTACGTTAACGCATCGCAAAAACCGGCATAAAATATCGTCACCAGTATAACACAGGAGAATGTAATTGTCAGAGCCGCCAGCAGAGCATCTCCCGGCCTGTCAAGGCGACTGCGAAACCAGTAATATATTAATCCGATATTAATTGCCGCAAAAACCAGATTGAGAATAATAAATGGCTTACCGCGCAGTCCCAGCAGGAAGGCTATCAGCGGTGTCATTATGCGGTAACCGACAGTGGTTATATCATAGGGTCCGAAGGGATGGCGGCTCAGTTCCTCAAAATTAACACCGTGACCGATATAATTAGTTCCGGGCCGCACATAAATGCAGGCAAGAACCAATAATATAAATGAAAGGATAGCCGTCCAGCCCAAACGACCGAACTTCTTTTCGCCCCATAAGGCCAGATTGTCAAAGCGATCAAACAGTGTCAATATTGTACCCGATTATTTATCAAAGGGCTTTTCAATGATCGAATTATGGAAAATAGTATGACATAATTAGCCTGTCAATTGAATGATTATGGTAATTTGTATGGAATAAAACAAAATGTTATCCTAATTGTCCCACGGATTTCTGATGTGATAAATTGTATCCCAATGCTGATATACGGAAAAATATAAATCTTTCGATGTCGGGGAGTAAACCACCGACCAGGTCGTGCCGATCTGTGATACGTCCTGAAGAATCCGCATACCGGTATGCCAGTCGGCGGCTCCTTTGGTTTTGTCGAGCGCTTCGGATATGCCTTTATAGCGCCAGCATTTGTCTCTTAAATTCGCATCCGAAACATTAAAAATCGTTTTAGTTGTCATTACCTGCCAGGATTTATCGCTTTCTATTATCCGCCACTGATCGCTTTCATACTCTAAAATTACCGAGCGTCCCGAAGCATCGGCGACCATCAGATGGCTGTTCAGGGAGTTCTGATCGAGGTCGAAGGGGATATATTTATCAACCAGTTTTACGGCTTCTTCCACGCTTTTGGTTTGATCGAGAATTTTGCGGATCAGATAGGGCATATAGATAGGATCTTTTCCCAGTAATGGCTTTTGAGTTGTCCCTCTGTTGCCGGCAACGGCCACCGTAAGGCCGTGTTCGTTCATGCCGTCCATAGCATAAAAAGGAGATAACAGCAGTCTTTTCCCCAGATCAGTCCCGATTATTTCTTCAAGGTCCATATTCAAAGGAAAATCAAGATCGACAGCCCGGGAAAACGATACCGAGGAATATCCATTGGCCGGAAAATAAAGATTGATTATTATCGACCCCACATTTTCATTGTCCCAGTTACGCCCCACTATAACCGTATCATTGGCAACGGCGGTATACACACTGCAATAGCGCCAACTGCGATTTTTGAGAGGATTTTCAATCATCGAACGGTTTTCTTCTTCGAATAAATCCTCGCGGTTGCCGTAATGTGTCAGCAGGTATAAACCGTTCTGGCACGGCCCGCCGGGGTCTCGGACTTTGACGATACTCTGCAAAGTTCGGGATATATCCTGAGCGGAATCAGGAAGCTGAGCGAAATTCAATTCAATAACCCTGTCCTGAGCGATAAGAGGACTTGATATTATCGATAGCAGGATTATTGTCAGGAAAAAATAGAGGACCTTGGAATAAGTATATCTCATTCTAACCACCGCATTTAATGTTTCAGTTCATAAATACGATAGAAATCATACCGGGTTGCGATTTGTAAATTGCCTCGATGCGGCAGGTATAAGTGCAAAAATACACTGTATTCTCCTGCCTGCGTTAAGGTTACACCGAATTGGGTTTGAAAATATTTGTTGCATCAACGGTGTTTTTAGTGAAATGGCAATGGGTTACGCTCATTTTGGCATTTGAATATGGGTTCGTTTGCGCAAAAATATTTAATTTTTTTCGTTTTCCTCCTTTGTGGGAATTGGTTGTGATTATAAGTGTTCATAATAAATGGTCGCAGAGAAGGGATCAGAGGTGAAGATGTGGGGAAAGTGTGTCAATATTCGGATAAATTTTCACCAACCCGGGAAGGAGTTGGGGTACCGGAATTTTCTTCCATTGGTTCCGGGGCGGACATAGATACAGCCGAGAATCATAAGGGCAAGAGACAGTAGAATTATCCAGCCAAAGCGGCCGAATTTATTTTCGCCCCATACGGCCAGATTGTCAAAGCGATCGAATAGTGTCAAAGCAATGCCTTGCCAGAATTTTTTATTTTGTTAGGCTGTTTCTTAATTTGAACTTAAAAGATAGTCGCCGGTGCAATAATTGTCAATTTAATGGTTGCGGTATTGAATCCTGTGCGACCGGAATCAGATGGCTGATCGAAAACATACCATCGCCTTGTTCAGGATATATATTTACCATATTAAAACCAGTCTTTTTGACTTCTTCCGGGATATTTATAATTGTGTCTTTTATCCCTTCCATGGAATAATCAACAGGTGGTATTGTAATTGTAGTCAGGATTGAATCATTATGTAAAAGACTCACTATGTAGGTATCGTTGTTATCTCTTCCAAAAGATAATGCCTGACAATAATTAATACTGTCGAATTCAACGGTGAGTCCGGGAGGATGGAGAATTATATTATCGTATTGATCCCATCTACACCAATCGGGTGCCTTATCACTTAAGAAGTCACCAGAAACATGTTCGGGTGAATACCTATTGAAATCGTCAAGCAAATAATTATAACTTCCCAAATTCATTGCTATGATTGTTTGGAATCTTTTCCAACTCCAAATATTTCTCTGAGTGATGATTGCCATTTTATCATAAAACTGTGCCAAATCTTTATTATAGATTAGATTTGTATCCGTGCCCACCGTATAATAGTATCCGACCGGTAATGGGCGTGTAAAATGTCCTATACGGAAATACGTTTTTTTATAAGCTGGAAGACGAGCCAGAAGCGCATCTGTTAATCCGTTCCGGTCAATTACATATATTTCCGGTCCAACATAATAACCCAAAGTGCCAATACTCCCGACACAGACTTTCTCGGCTTTATTATTTTGCAGAATTCTACTCACATTGATTCCGGAACACATGGGCCATGCGAGAGGGTCAGGATTGTAATTAATAAGTCCCATGCCATCTATATAGAATGATTTTTCATTGTAAATTCCATAACCCAGAATTTGGTCTGATAACTCTTGTTCCTGGAGCAATTTCGTCGAAAAAGGATTACTATCTTGCGTGAATCCGAGCAATAATATTGCTACAAAAATGCTATAAACGGCAAGGTTTGGCAACTTTGAAAAATGACGGGCGATTATAAAAACCGACAATAATAGGGGTGCGGCAAATAGCCTCCCCGCCATAAAACACCCGCCAATACGAACTATGTAAGCAAGAACCAGCAATAATCCCGCTATGACCGGAAGGGCTTTTTTATCTTTTGTCGATATGGGCAATATTATTCCCGATGTGATTATCAACAGTGTTAACGGGTCATGCTTGAGCGATATTAAGAAATACAATACTCCCTGTTTCCAGATTAATGAGACCGGTAATCCGGTGCCCAGCTTAGCGTAGGCGGTGTTGGGAAATGGAAAACCGTAATAGATGATTGAAAATGTCTCCCATGCGATAATTGGCAAAAGACCGATCAGAACGATTTTGACGGATTTGCGGTTAAAGTTCTGAAA
>Ga0272443_10001220_pt1 | contig 39478 bp, 34 predicted proteins | sample SSMAcet12_FD_193581 | JGI IMG/M metagenome (GOLD analysis project Ga0272443, IMG submission 193581) | Marine sediment archaeal communities from Little Sippewissett salt marsh, Falmouth, MA, United States - SSM-Acet-12 | ecosystem: Environmental > Aquatic > Marine > Wetlands > Sediment ...
TGTCGATCTGACAAAGACACCCAGACTTCGTCAACATCCGTTCTTAACTCGCAAGCATCTTCAGCTAACTGTTGATAGCCATATTGCCAATCAGGAGCAGAATACTGCGGATAAGTAACAAAATAAGTAAAAGTAAAATGGATCAGTGCTAAAAAAAGCCAGCCAGCCCATAGTATTTTAAAATATTTACTCAAAGCAAAAAACCCATGATAAACTCCAACCCCAATGATCAAACTGGCAGGAACTAAAGCGTTTAAAGAGCGCAAAGCATGAGGCGTATCCATGGGCACAGCTGCCGGCACTAAAGCCACCAGCCACCAACAACCTAAAAACAAGGTTTCAGCCTTATGTTTTTGCCATAGCTTATACAAGCCATAAAACAAAAATGGTAAAAATGGCAGTAAAAACAAGCCATGCTGCTGAGTACCATGGCGCAAATTTTGATCCCCTCTTAAAAAGAGATAAGAAAAATCTAAATTTTTGGCCATGTTTTGTAAAAGCTGTTTGACGAGCAACCAATGTCGATGATAAAAAAGTCTTGAAATAGTGGAATTGCCGGCTTGTTCTCTTAAGATATTCGACTCTAGAGCAAAATCAAACGAATTCAAAATAGAAGTAGTACTAAGTCTTAATTTGTTAGAAGCTTCATAATACTCTGATTTCACCATTGGCATTAAGCATAAAAAATAGCCTATTAAAGATAGTATTAACCAGCAAGTTATTTTTTTTAAAAATTGTCTTGGTTTTTCTTTTCTTAGCACAAATAAACTCCATCCAGCAATCATTAACACCGGCCAGACAAATCTGACAGAAAAATAGGCATAAGTGGCTAAAACAGCAAAAATTTGGGCTGGAACCAAGTAGGTGATTTTTTTTCGTGCTCTGAGTAAAAACAACACAGCTAAACTAAGTAACATCTGCCCCACATGGCCTTCAAAGCCAGTCCGAGCAAATAAAATTGCCCAGGGGCTGAACAAAAGAGGTAAAGCAATTAAATAAAACTTGGTTTGAAGTTCACTAATTTTTTTCTTAGGAAATAATAATTCTTTAGCAATTAATAACAAGATGACAATTGTGCCTAACCCAGCCAAGGCTGCGGGTAAACGTAAAGCAAATCTAGTTGCTCCAAATAATTTCACGGCTAAAGTTGTCAGCCAGATATAAACAGGGAGTTTGTAATCTCCGTATGAAAGAAACATCGGTTGCAACCAGTGATTCCCGTGCAGATCTACCCCTCGCTCTGCCACAGATTTAGCATCAGCTAACATAGCGATTTCATCCCAGTATAAGCTTAAGGGAACATTGCCTAATTTAAACCAGCGAAGAAACAAGGCTAAAATTACTGCACTACTTATAACAAGTTTTAAAGGGGAAGAGAAAAAAATTTTTAGGGTTTTAGTAAAATCTGACACACACTCATCTTATCATTTTCATTACATCTCGTCAGGAGTTTCTATGCCTAAAAGCTTGAGCATTTTAGACATGATTTCAATAACTGCCTGCACTAGTAAAACTCTAAAATACAAAGCTTCTTGTGTTCCTGCTTCAAGCACGCGGTGCTTGTTATAAAAACGGTTAAAGTTTTGAGCTAACTGTAATAAAAACTCACACACTAAATGCGGACCAAATTCTTCAGCTGCTCGGATAATAACTTCATCAGCTTGATATAAATTTTGCAAAACAGCATATTCATCTTCATTTGGTTCATAGGTTCTCCAAATTTCATTTTCCACAATTTCTAAAGGCTGAAGCCCTGTTTTTTTAATCAAACTATGAGCCCTAGCTACTGAGTACTGCAAATAAGGACCTGAATCTCCTTCTAAAGTAATCATCTCATTCCAATCAAATTTATAGCCTGTTTTAGGTGCATGTTTTAAATCATTAAACTTAACCGCCCCGACTCCAACTTGCTGAGCAGTTTTCTCATCATCATTAAACTGTTTAGCCCTTTCAATGGCTTCTGCTAATACTTGCTCTAATTTAACTGTATTTCCTTTTCTGGTGCTCATTTTTCCTTGTTTAAGTCTAATTAAACCGTGAGGGATATGAACAAACTGATCCTCCTTAGCCCAGCCCAGCTTATGAGCCGCTTTAAAAACTTGTTTAAAATGCAAAGTCTGCTCAGCTCCAACCTCATACACCATTAAATCTGGAGACCATTTCTGTTGCCGAAATTTAATAGTCGCTAGATCTCGAGTAAAATACATTGTAGCCCCATCTTTTTTTACCAACATTGCTGGAGGTAGATTTTCTTCTTCAGCAAAAGGAAAAATTAATGCTCCTTGGCTTTTTTCAGCTAAACCTTTTTGCTGAGCTTCTTGGATAACTTCACCCATCAAGTCTTCATAAAAACTTTCACCATAAGCATAATCAATGTCCACACCAAGAATTTTGTAAAGTTTTGCAAACTCTTGCATTGATTGGTTAACTAATGTTTGCCACATTTGCTTTTCTTCTTCTGCCCCATCCTCTAATTTTTTAAAAGTTAAGCGAGCTTCATCATCTAAAGAGGGATCTTGTTCTGCTTCTTGATGAAACTTAACATAAAGCTCTTCCATTTCATTAATAGTTAATTGATCAACTGGTTTATCAGCCCATTTTTTAATTGCCACAATCATTTTGCCAAATTGAGTTCCCCAATCTCCCAGATGATTATCGCCAATGGTTTGCCAGCCTAAATAAGAATAAAAGTTATAAATAGCCTGACCAATAATAGTGCTGCGAAGATGTCCAATATTAAATCTTTTAGCAATGTTAGGAGCTGAATAGTCAATAACAACAGTTTTGTCAGAATTTTGCTGTTTTAAATCATCTATTTGAGATTTTTTTAATACTATGTTGGTCAACTGATCAAAATAAAACTCATCACTTAAGTAAAAGTTAATAAAACCTGGACCGGCAATGTCTATTTTTGCAAAAATCTTAGGATCGGTTTTTTCGTTAAGAAGATTAACAATATCGCTAGCTATCTGTCTAGGATTAGCATAATTTAGTGTTTTTACTCTAGTATCAACATCTTCTGTTTTTGTAAAGCCTGGGCCTCGAGTTATATCTTTACTTTGTCCTATTTTAACCTTGCCAAATAATTGTAGAGCTAAATTAGTAGAAAGATCTCCATTTTTATAATCATTGGGGTGTTCAACTCTAATATCAGATTTTTTACAGCTAATTCCAGCTAGTTCTTCTGTAATTTCATATAATAGTTGTTTTAAATAATATGTGATCAACATAAAAATTTCAATTTACAAGCGCTTAATTTTATCATCTTCCTGGCTCATCACCAAACCGCAAATTTTCAAACTCTAAGAATTCACCTTGATCTTGAGCTACTTCTTGTCCAGCCGCTTGAACTCTGCGTGGGTCGGTTTGGGAGTAAAACCAATAATACATAGCTGGTCTGCCTTTTTCGCGACTGACATAAATAATTTTATCAGGATTAGCTTGTCGTTGTTGATTAATATTAGCAACAATTTCCTTATATCCAGCTTGCCATTCTGAAGCATATTGTTGCGGATAAACATATAAATAATCGTGCGCATACCAGGCAATTTCAAATAAATAAGCTGCTACAAGCAGTAAACTTAATACTTTTTTAAATTTAAATAATTCCACAAACTCTACAAGACCAAAACCTAAGATTAAAATCATTGCTGGCATCATGGGCAAAATTCTTAAAGCATGAGGTGTAGTTTTAGTTAAAGAAACTGGAATTAAAGTAATAAAAATCCAAGAACCCAATAACCATTTTTTTTGAACTTTCTTTTTGAATAAGGCAAACATTCCTAACAGTAAAAACAATACTTCAAAATGATAAAAATGACCAAAAGCTTGAATTGAATGACGCGGATTCACATCTCCAGATATAAACAAAAAATCTAAATTAAAATGCGATAGCATATTCTGCAATATTTCTCGAGCATAAAACCAATAGCGGTGATAAATCAATCTGGCCATGATTGTATTACCAGCCTGCTCGCGCAATGCATTGCTTTCTTGAATAATCTCAATCTGAGAAAACATACTTGTTTCAGCAAAACGTTGATTAATTTTTTTATCAGTCATCTTGAGCAAGATTGGCGCAATCAAGAGTAAAACTAATGCCAACACTAATCCTAGCTTTTGCCAATTAGTCTGCACAAACTTTTTCAAGTTCTTAGTATTGCTTAACTTAGCAACAAAAATACTTAGACCCATCAAGGGCGCAATCATGCGCATGGCGTGGTAAGTATACATGGCCAGTATCAGTAAAATTGCACTAGTAAACAGATTTTTTAAAGCAGACTTTTTATCTTGCACATATTTCCAGCCAAAATAAATTCCCCAAACTAGCAAGCTAGTAGCTAAGTTTACCTCCCAAGCAGCTCGAGAAAAATGAACAGCCCAAGGATTAATAGCTGTTAATATCATCACCAACAACTGAAATTTTTTTGATTTTTTTAATAAATAGGCTAATTTTCCTGTACCAATCACTGTCATAACTCCAGCAATTGCTGCCGGCATTCTTACAGTCCACACATTTAAGCCAAATAATTGTATAAAAGGGACGATGGCATAAAAATATAAACTCGCTTTCCAGTCGCCAAAAGACTCAAAAGCCACAATTGGCAAAAAATTACCATGATGATCTCGGCCGGTTTTCAAGATAGAAAAAGCATCATATCCCAAGGCTACTTCCTCCCAATAAAGTGAGGTTAAAGAACCGAGTTTATAGAATCGAACTACTATTGCCAAAACAATAATAGCCCCAAAAAACCATAAATAATACTTTTCAAAAATTTTAGCGCGCATACATTTTAAACCTAATACTGCCATCTGCAGCATAAATAATTTCATCAGCATCTTCTTCAGGTAAATCATCATCACCCCCAGCAACAATTAAAACATTTTCCTTAGCCAAGTCTGACTCATTAATATTATCAGTGAAAAAATAGTTATTTAAAGATCCACCTTGATACCAGATTGGATTCATTTTCTTGGCAAACAATGCATAAATATAAGGCTGCCCATAATCAGAAGTAAAGATAATGTTGGATTTTTTATCGCGATCATTATCGCCTTTTTCATAATCTTGAGAAATAGCAAAAGCTTCTAAATATCCTGATAAATAGTCATCTGAGCTTTCTCTGACAAACTGGCCATAGTAAATAAATAAGTAAAAGCTAAAACTAATTAAATAGATTGCTCCTACTAGAGTAACAATTATTTTTTGTTTTTGCCCATTTAATAATCCTTTCAGTTGATCTAATCCATAAACAGCTAACCAAATAAACCCGGGTAAAGCTAACAAGCTACGATTGGCTTGCGGAATCAACTTACCTAAAGCTGCAGGTAGTAAACCGATTATTATCCAGCCTAGAATAAAGTAATTAAATTTTTTTAATTTAGATCTTAATACCCCAAAAATTCCTAATAAATAAGTTGTGGGCATCAAAACTCCGATGACTCCGGTGCCATGTCTTAGAGTTGAGACATCACCGAAGACTAAAAATTTTGGAGATAAATGAGTTAATAAATTTTTAATAATTAGCCAGGTTGTCGGTAATAATGGCCAACCTAGAGAAAAAACTAAAGTGTCACTTCTCTTTAAGCCAGATCCAAATAATGAATCCCAAATAAGCAGCTTAAGTAAAATTAGACTGATTATTCCAGCTAAAAAGATATAAACTTTTTGCTGCCAAAAATTTTTAAAACATAAAATTAACAGAAAAATTCCTAACAAAGGCAAGAAAATTTTTGCACTATGATAAGTGTATAAAGCAGCCACCCAGCAAATAAAGCCAGAGCTGATTAAGCATAATTTCCGTAGACTTTGCCTTTTTTGCCATAATTTAAGTTGTTGTGCTTTTGAGACGTCTGACAAAAACCGAAAAACAAAAAAAGTTCCCCAAATAACAAAAGTCAGGGCTAAACCTGACTCAAATCCAGCTCGAGTAAAGTGCAAATGCCAGGGAGAAGTAGCTAAAGCCAAAGCTCCTAATAATGCTAAATTATCTTTTTTAAAATTTGTTTTAATAGTAAAGTATTTAAAAATTTGTTTTGTTAATAAGTAAAAACCTAGCACAGCTGCCACCCCAAAAAGGGCAAAAGGTAAACGCACTGCCCAAGGATTGAGACCAAAAATAAAAGTAAAAATCCCATTAATATAGATCGCTAATGGAGCTTTATAATCACCAAATGATTTAAAAGAAACTGGTAGTCTTTCTAGCCATTCGTCACGGCGAGTATGAACAATTGCGTAACCGTTGTAGCCGATCGCAGCTTCATCCCAGGTTAGGCCATCTGGAATTTGACCTAATTTTATAAAACGCAAGACAAATGCTAATAATAAAATTAGCATTAACCATTTATATTTTTGCCAAATTTTACTCATTTTTAGACTCCAAACTTAGTAAAACTTTTTTACGCTGTTGCCACCAATACGGTCTCCAAAGCAAATACATTAACTTCTGCCAAAGATTACCATTTTTCCAGGTAAACTGATCAGCATTTTTCCAACTCATCTGCATAATTTTAAGCTGACCAAAAGCATCTTGATTAGTTGATTCATGATCATGAATCACTTTAGCTTTAGCCTCAAACCAAACTTTCCAATTATGCTTTTTAGCTCTATAAGATAAATCTATATCTTCCCAGTAAGCTGGAGCAAAAATTGGATCAAACCCATCTAACTCTAGCCATTTTTTGCGATCAAACATAGCACTGCCACCACTTGCCCAGGCAGTTTCTCCAGATTGATAATTATCAGCCCGGCTGTGTTGGAATAAACCACGAGCGAACCATAGTTTATTTTTCCCACCTATCTCTTGTGCACAAGGTTCTTTTTCATAACAACTGACCGCAAATACATTTTTTTGCTGAAAATGAGGCAATAAAAATTCCAGGATATCTGTTTGAGGAATGACGTCATTATTTAACAGTAAAATCAAAGGATAGCGAGATTGTCGCACCGCTCGATTACAGTTTTGAGCAAAACGTAAATTATTTTTATTTTTCAGATAAATCAAATGCAATTTTTTATCAGCAAAATTAATATCAGCTTTATACAAATGAAATTTTCCTATTTGATCTTCAAGTTTCACTGGCGCATTTAAACTAAATTTTTTTGTTAGCCAATTTTCAGTTTTATCTAAGCTAGCATCATCAGCAATAATTATTTGATCTCCATCACGAAGGCAATTTAACTGAGCAGGCAAATTTTGTTGCAGTAAACTTAAACCATTAAAAGATGGGATTATCAAGCTAACTCTTTGTTGTTTTAATTGAGTGTCCATGTCTTTTTTAGATTTAAACAATTTCTAACATTTTTTTTATTTTTTTTTGAAAAACCTCCGGACCAAAATTCTGTGCTCTTTTTTGCGCCATTTTTTGAATTTTTTCTCGCAAATTTTGATTGCGCAGCATTAATAATGTATTTTTCATACAATCTGCCTGAGTTAACCAAGTCCAATCTTGCAGTTCTTCACCAACTACTTCTTGTTGTCCTCCTTTTCCAATTACAATTGGGACATTGCCTGCAGCCATTGCTTCAACTGTTGTTATGCCAAAATGCTCAACTTTTTGCGGTTCTTCTTCTTCATTAATGCGATACCCAGTCGCATGCCAGTAAATTGAAGAACGTTGGAACCAGTTAATTAAAGACTGGCGATCACATTGATGAATAATTTTTATTGGCAAATTTTTTGCAGCCTGATGAACTTTTTTAGCATACTCTTCATCTTCAACATTGCCAATCAAGACAAGCTGCCAATCCTTAGTTGTTTCTGGATCTTGCTGGCGCATTTTAGCGAAAATTTCAACTAAAATATCTTGACGCTTAGCATGCAAATGAGAAAAAAATCTACCAACATTCAAAATATTTTTTTCTTTTTTTGCAAAATTGAGATCGCGACCAAAAAGATCAACATCCACCATTGGCTGATGCACTAAATCAACTTTAACAGGCCAGCTTGGTTCGATAATTTTTTTGGTAAACTCAGAGTTAGTGGTTTTGCAGCCCCAATTTTTTAGTTTTAATTGATTAATAAAACTAGAATGATCAATTTTTAGGGGAAACTGAATATGAACAATATTTTTCTTGGCTAATGAAAAAAAGAAGCTACCATCGCTTAAGTAAAAAATAGCATCAAACTGTCGTGTCCACCACAATTTTTTGACAAAATTATGCTGAGTCCATAACGGAGTAAAAATAAACTCAACTTCAGCTAAACTTTTACCTAAAAAATTTTCATAACTTTGTTTTAAACTAATCAAATCTTCTTTATTTAAATCATCTCTAGCTGGAACACCAATTTTTACCTTATGATTCTCGAGGGCAAGCCCCTTAGCGATATCAAAAAGGTATTTTTCACCGCCACCATAATGACAAGGATATAAATATGGACTAAAAACTAATATTTTCATGAAGTTTTTTGCTTGATTAACTGTTGTAAATCAGATTCTTGCCACTGTTTAACAATTTTAATTTCATGTTGACGATATTGATCTGTCAAACTTGGATTTTGCTGCAATTCCCAAACTTGAATATAAACCATAATTTTATTCAAACCCTGGACCAATGCTTCCACCAATCCAGCCATGCCGTCTTTATAACCTTTTTGCATAATTGCCCGACGGAAAAACTCCATGCCGCCTTTTCGCAATAGGGTAAAAAATTTTACTGGTGAAACATCAGCTTTAACTAATAACTCAGCTTCAATGCGAGTCCATTCAGCAGATTTTCTTAAATTATCCTGCGTGTTGCGGTGAGTGAGATGGATCAATGGTGTAGTTAAAGTAAAATTTTGCCCCTCATAAACTGGAGATTCATGAACCTGCCCTTGCCATTCTTTTAAAGCCTGTTTTTGAAAAACACGAGTCACTTCATCATTTTGCCAGCCACCATGGTTAAACTCTTGACCGTAACAAATATTTTTCCGTTTAAAAGTAAAAGCTTGATAATTTCCAGTTTCTATGCGCACCATAATTTCTTTAGCTAAAGTTGGAGTGATGCGCTCATCAGGGTCAATATACATCAACCAATCAGTCTCGACCTGTTTCAAGGGTTGATTGCGCAATCGAGCAAAAGACGAATGCTCAAAATGGATCACTTTAGCACCAAAATTTTCCGCAATCTCTACAGTTCGATCAGTAGAACCATCATTAACCACAATCACCTGGTCAACCCACTTCAAAGTCTCCAAGCAATTAGCCAACATTTGTTCTTCGTTCTTAGCTAAAATAATGGCTGTTAAGGCATGATTTTTCATAAATTTTTGTTAACAGAGTCAAACTAAATAACTGGTTGTTTTTCCATTCTTCCTAATAAATAATCTAGCACAGCTTTTTTCTGAATTTGAGTGCCAGTTACAAGCCAACGGAAAAACAGACTCATGATAGTTATTTTTTGTCTCCAGCTGCCATATTTCATAAAGAAAAATAAGCGATTCCTGGATTGATAGTATTGATGAATCTGCGAACCAGCCCCCTGAGTTGACCCTGCATTTTTATGATACACAATTGAACTTGGAGAAAATAAAATCTGATACCCATGCTGTTTAACTCTTAAAGAATAATCAACATCTTCTAGATATAAAAAATATTTTTTATCTAAAATACCTACTTTTTCAGTAACTTCTCTTTTTATAAGTAAACTGCAACCAGTGGCAAACTCCGAAGCAGTTTGCTGATCAAACTGACCTCGATCTAACTCATCTACACCTCGATGAAAAGCTTGGAGATTAAGCCAATCAATACTTCCCCCTGCATACCATAAAACTTGACCCTGCTGCTTTGTTGAATAACTTTGCTGATGAAACTCTTTTCCCGGATAAAAATAAATCTTGCTCGAAGCAATGCCTGCCTGTGAATTATTTTTCAAATCTTGATATAAATTTTGCAAAAAATCAGGTTCAACCGTAGTATCAGAGTTTAAAAGTAAAAAATAATCAGGATTATATTCCTTAACCGCATGACTAATCCCCAAGTTATTCCCGCCAGTAAAACCAATATTAGCCTCAGTCCGCAAAACCTCAACTTTATCAGTCAAAACTCTTAGTGGTAAGTCTAGCTTTTCAGTTGATCCATTATCCACCACAATAACATTATAATTAAAATCCTCTGCATCAATCTTTTGCAGCGATTCTAAGCATTGCAAAGTATCTCTAAAGGTATTAAAATTAACAATAATAATGGAAATTAGATCTATAGGTGAAGACATTAGAGTAATTATAACATTAAAAAAATAATTAAAACCTATGTCCTTTTTAGAAACATTGGGTCTTCGGAAAAAAGAAATTAATAAGTTAACAACTTAAGACCTAAAAGACGGAGATGTTATCTTTATTAGTGTTTCTGCTGGCAAAACATATGATTTTAAGGTAGTAATTAAGGATGGCTATATTTTTTTTGAGTACAAGAATCATTTATATCGACCCATATTGCCTATAGTACTAAACATTTCATTCCAGATGGAATCAACAAAAACAGGTAAAAAATTAATTACTACATTTGTAAGAGAAATAAAAGTTAACAATCAATAATATCTATGGAAGAAATATAAATTTAAATCTTAAACAAACAACGTAAACAAAGCCTATCAAACACCCATCTTTCTCCTCACCTTCCACCACCATTTTTTCACCCCTTTGCTATTATTAACACGCCAATCCGCAATCCAGTATTTTAAATGAGTATTTACTTGATCTAAGGCTTTAATCATTGTCTCACTATCAGTATTTAAATCTTCAAAACCGTCATCATCCCAAATTTTTAATCTCACTACTAATTCATACATAGATTGCAGCAGAGAAATACTAATACCATGTGCTCCTAAGTCATAACCTTGTTCCAGAAAAAAACGGCGAAAAAATTCATTAAAAAAAGCTGAAATCAATCTTTCAGCGGAAAACTTTTTTGTTTCAGCTTGTTGCTGGGCTTGATGATCTGTATACCTATTTAATCGCTCAACAAACTGTGCCACACTTGTATAATTTTGATGCCATAAAGCATATTTTTCTTCAGCAGGTAGTTCCGCTACATTTCCAAAAATTTGCGGCTGGGCATGAATCTCACAAGGCCATGAAACAACCCCTTTCTTAAACAAGCGTACTTGATAATCCGGCCACCAACCCATGCCATTAATCCATTTCGCAAAGACCATATTTTTGCGAGGAATTCTATAACAATCTATCTCATTATCTTCACCTTGATTAATTAATTTTAAAATATGCTCTTTTAAACTCTTAGGCACAGTTTCATCAGCGTCAATTAATAAAAGCCATTCGCCATTAGCCTGCTCTAAAGCAAAATTACGCGCTGGTTCAACATAACCGACATCCTCACAATCAAATATTTTATCAGTAAACTTCTGGGCAATTTTTTTAGTCTGATCCGAACTCTGCATATCCACCACCACAATCTCATCAGCAAACTTAACTGATTTTAGAGTTGCCTCAAGAGTTTCAGCAGCGTTTTTAGTATTAATAACGGCAGATAATTTCATCATTTTTTTCTTTTTAATGTTGATTGATAGCGGGACCAATAATAAGATAAATTTTTCAAACAAAAGCCTAAAATTCCCATGACTAAGATTAGCTCACTAAACTCTTCAAACTCGTCTAAAAAATAATTTCTAATACGATAATAATAAAAAAACATAAAACTAATAAAAAAGTAACCCATAAAATACCAATTTGGTATAAAAAGCTCCAACCAATCTTTAATTTTTTTCTTGATTTTCCTAGGGATCAATAACCTGTTGATCCAGGCAAAAGCACAATAAAAACTCAATAATACATAAGCTCGATAAACATAACCAAAAACTGCAATATTATTATGCAAATTAATCTCTTTTTGTGTATTATGTTCCAAATAAAACTCTGGCGTTTCTAAACCAAAAATTCTCTGCCCCCAAGAAATTTCTTCTCCAGCAATCATAAACAAGCCAAGAGCTCCTAACAAATATAAAACCCAAATAATTTTTGGTTTTTTTAATTTAGCTAAGATAAAACTTGTCCCAGCTGCAGCAAAACTACTCAGAAAATAAAATAAAAACTGGACATACTCAACTACAGTATCGTCAGAATTCTCTCCTCTGACCAACATTTTAAAATACCAATAACCACGACTGCGCAGTAACATAGCAATTAAAAAAACTATACCTGCTCCTGAAAAAATTAATGCTTTTCTGGTAATTTTTTTTTCCAAAGGATAAATAAAACTCACCATCCAGGAAAAAATTAAAACATAACTAAGGTGAAAAGGATTCAAATGAATTAGTGAGTAAAAAAAATTAGGATTTTTATAAAACTCGCCTAATGTTGCAGCTAATATCAACAAAAAAGTAACAGGCAACAGTACTAGAGTATTTATTTGTCGCCATTTTTTTTGTAAAGGATACTTCCAAAAATACTGATTTAATGACAGAAACAAAACGCTACTCACCATTATCACTCTAGTATCAAGCAAAAAATGTTTTGCTAAAAAACCAGGATAAAAAAAACTATCAATTAACAATAGAAAAATATTTGATACAATAACTATTAGTATTAAATATTTTTTTAGAAATTCTTTCATATCCCTGTAAAAAACTAGCCTAAGAAAAAAGTCGCTCATCATTTAAAATTGATAATTCTACTTTATGATCTAACGCTGCTAGCTTAGTTTTTAAATCTGCTAAATTCTCATAATCCTTAGTTTTAATCACAAACATCAACTGCTGCCCTGAATCATCACCTTGTTTTTGCACATCTATTCTCTTAAGTTCTACATAAAAGCAGTATTCTTCAATTAATTGAACAATAGTTTTTAATTCTATATCTGCCTGAGCTAACTTAATATTTAGATACAAACTATTGTCAGTTTGAGGTTGTAAAATTTTAATTTTATTTTGCAAAGCATAACGCGCTACCACATAAACCATGACTAAAATAAAAAAAGCAATCGTTATAGCTTGCTGCCCAGCTCCCATACCCAAACCTAAACCAATGGCCAAAAAAATATACGCCAATTCCTCTGGTTCTTTGATGGCTGCACGGAAACGAACAATTGACAGCGCACCGACTAATCCTAAAGACAAAGCTAAAGATGACTTAATTACACCGATAATCATCATGGTAGTTAAACTAATCAAAGGAAAAATTCTGGCTAAGCGTTTACGATTGGAAAGAGTTTGAGCTGTTTTGTTATAAACCCATGATAAAGATAGAGTCATTAAAACTAAAATTAAACCATCGCTTAGCATAGTGGAGAGATTTTCACCAATGTCAGCTAAGTTTAAGCTATCGTTTAAAAAAGAGAGTTGGTCAAGATTCATATTAGTAGGTGTTAATAAATTCACTAATTAGTAATAAATTTGTAATTTGTATTAAATCGAGTGTGTTTATTTCTAAACAACGTGTCTTAAGATGTATTACATCACAACCAGCCTGTTTTGACAAAGACAGCCGTTAAGTTTAAATTTTCATCTAAATGCAAACGCAGCTTTTGTCTTTTTCTCTGCGCAGGATAAACATCACCCTCCCAATGAGAAAACTTAAATCCTTTTTTTGGCAATGCTTCAATATTAATTGATAGATGAGGAAAATATAATCCTGAAAAAGGCATGTCAACACCTGGGTAAACTGTCTGATGAACCTGAATGTCTCCTCCATTTTTATCATTAACGTCTAAACTCATTCTTATCATTTCATCATCATGAAAAGTTTCTGGAAAATAATCTAATGTATTTTGTCGCATATAATCAGCTCGATATTCAGCATATGTTTTTAATAAAGCTACTTGATATTGCCAATCTTCGACAGATTGAAATTGCTGATTATCATGAGGAGAAATGTGATCTTTCCATCTATCCACTTGCCTAGGAATCTCTGGCTGAATTAAAGATTCTAAACATTCAATTTGCTTTAAAACTGAGTCTGAACTCAATCCTGTATTAAGCAAATTAGCATAGCGATTAAAATAATTTTCTTGAAAGGTTGGATCATAGAAAAAATTTCTAAAAGGGAAACCATCATCTATAAGGTATCCATAATCGCCATTTTGAGCAGCTTTTCTCATTTCTTCATGATTTTCACTGCCAAAACCAAAACCAACATCTAAATCATATAAGAGCCAACGGAATCGACCATCTAGTCCCTGAGGCAATTCTTGAGATAAATCCCAACTTTGATCAACAAGATTATTATGATAATTCCACAACTTCATATTGCCATAAGGCCAATCAAAATTAGCAAAATGAATCTCAAAAATCATGTAATCAATAAAACTTTCCATATCAATATACTTCTTAAAATGATTGTAATGTGCGCACTCTTTACATTTTCTAGCCTCTTTTAATAAATCATTGTAAAGCTGCACATCCTGGTCGCTCTTACCTTCATCCAAAATAATTTGTCCTCTTTTTTCTCCAACATCATGGGGAACTTGATAAATTGCTAAATTTTCTTCATCAGCTTTGTATTTTTGGGCAAAATAAGTTTCATCAAATCGTTCGCGTAAATAATAAATCCCCCAATACTGACTGTTAAGATAAAGTACAATGGGCTGAGCTGGAGCTGAATCAACATCAGAAATTTTGCTGGCTAAATTATTGACTACTGCATCGCGCATAAAAGAGTATTCCCAATCAGTGCCACCATTACGTAGGGTCAAAGATTCAAAATTTTCTAACTCACTATCAGGGAAAAATTTATAACTTAAAGTTTGGCCTTGGTCATCTGGATCAGCATAAATTCTAAAAGATTTTTGCGGTAGAGAGCGTGTTCCTCCACCATGAATCCTTAACCCAATTTTTTGTTTTATTTGTAGTTGTTGCTTTTCGTCAAAAAAAACAAACTCAGCTTCTCTTTGCCATTTTTTACCATGTTGATGAGAATTATGATGATTCCCTTCAACATAAATTCCAATTTCTGCATCCCACAAATTATCTGGATCTGTATTGATGGCTACTACTGGTAATTGATGATCATCATTAATAAAAAAATTATGAGAGATTATGGGGCTAATAACTTGATCATTTTTAAAAATAGCTGCTTTTAGTATTAAAGTTTTGCTAATCTCTAAAGGGGTCTGATAAAGCTGACTTTGAGCGGTTGGTGTCGATCCATCTAGAGTATATCTAATCTGACTTTTACCAAGTACTGATTGTGGTTGTATTTCTACAGTGATTGATTCAGAGAAAAATGAGTTTTCTGTATTAAGCTTAAGATGCGGGTTTAAGTATTTTAAAGGCTGTAAAAAAATGAAAAATAAAATAATTACAAACAATGCCATCAGTCCCCGCCTAAACCATTTTTTGAAAAAAAATTTAGAATATTGCTTTTTTTGACCAGTGTTTTGATTTTTAATAATCATTGATGAATTTAAAAAATTGGTTGTGGGGTAATATCTAACTGATAATGATCTTCAGGTAAATAGCAACAATTAATTCCCATGCTATATTTCGAGCTACGCGTTAACTGAAAGGGAAATTTTTCAGCTATTTTTGATAATAATTCGCCATTAGCCAGACTAGTTTTCATTTCAATAATAGTCACTGGCAAGCTCCATCCTTGATTAGTTTTTAATTCTAAAGAAGATATTTGGTGGAATCTAACTCTAGAATCAATAGTTAAACGAATTTTTTGATCTGAGGTGATAAAGTATCGTCGTTGATAAGCATTAAATAAAACAGGTTGTAAATATCCTGCCTTAGATACCAAGCTTTTCCAGGCTTGTTTGTTTTTGATCTCTGTTAAAGAAACATCATTACTTAATTCATGATCTTGAGTGAATTTAATTTGTTTTCTGAGAAAATTGGGTAAAGTTTTCAATAATGGTTTTAATTGTTCCTGGTGTTTAAAAATATACTTTGTGACTAAATCAGCTTGTTTCAGTTTAATTTCTAAATGAGGTGTTATCGCTTCATTAGCAAACTCAACTCCATAATTTAGATATTTATCAGTGTACCAACGCAAACGAACTTTAAATCTCTGACTATCTCCGGCCTGATTAGACTTAAAACAGGAAAAATTTTGATTATCAAAATAAATATTATTAATAATTCTAGGATAATAAATCTCTTTAAAACCAGCCTGATGCAACATTACTAATTGAGTTAGATAAGCTTCATTTTGAGTTTGAAGCAAATATTTACGTTCATAACGTGCTGCTGGCTGATCAGAAGACATAGATTAATTTTAACACCCGAATTTATGAAATAAAATCGTCAACAAATAGTTGATAGTGAGGTAACTCCAGCGGAAGAATAAAACTCTATTAAAAAAAATAATCCTGCTGGTGAAGAAGATATATTTTGATTAGACTACTATTAATATGACAAAAAAAATTTTAAAAAATCACGTAATTTTAATAAGTATTATTTTACTAGGATTCCTCCTTCGTTTTATAAACCTCAAACAGAATCCCTCAAGAATGACTCATGATGCCATGAGCATTGGCTATAATGCTTTTTCTATTTTGAAAACAGGAAAAGATGAATGGGGCCGCTTTTTACCTTTAGACTTTGAAGCCTTTGGAGATCATAAATTACCAGGTGCAATTTATACTACTGTACCCTTCATTGCTTTATTTGGCTTAAACCAAACTGCTGTGGCTTTACCATCGGTTTTAGCTGGTACAAGCTTAATCTTATTTATTTATTTTTTAATAAAAGACTTAACTGACAAAAAAAATTTAGCTTTAGTTAGTGCTTTTTTAATTTCCACCAGCCCATGGATGAGTCATATCTCAAGAATGATGTTTGAATCTAACTTGGGTCTCTCGATTTATACTCTGGCTTTAGTGTTTTTAATCAAAAGCTTAAAAGAAAAAAACCAACAGTTTCTCATAGTGACAGCGGCTTTATTAGGACTGAGTTTTTATTTTTATATTGCCTTCAGGGTTATTAGCGGTTTGACTCTCATTGCTTTTCTTGCTTACAGTTGGAGTAAAAAAATATCTAAAAAGCAAATACTTATTACCAGCGCAATTTTTACGATCTCAATTTTACCCTTACTTCCGCAACTATTCTCCACTAGTGGAACAGCACGCTTTAATCAAGTTTCTGTTTTTTCTGGGGAAAGCCAAGCAGCAGTGCAAAAAGAAATTACTGATTACTGTTTTTTAAACTCTGCTAAATTAACACCTATTTGTCGATATCTTTTTAACAAACCTTTATTAATCGGAAAAAATTTATTAAATGTTTATACTCAATTTTTCTTACCGAGTTTTTTATTTACTCCTGAGCAAAATTTAGACTATAAAAGGAACAGTTTTTTTGGATTATTTTTTGTAATTCTAGCTCCATTGCTTGTTTTTGGATTAATTAGCTTTAAGAAACAGAAACATATTACTAAATTTTTACTGATTTTTCTCTTATTGGTGACTCCCTTGCCAACTGTTTTAACTGGCAAAATACAAATTATTAGAGCTACAGCTTATGTTTTACCCGTTATAATTTTATTAAGTTTAGGCTGGGATCAATTTCTTTCTTGGATAAAAAATAACAAAATATTACAAATTGGATTAACTGGAATCTATTGCTTATGGTTAATTTTGTTTGTTTTGCATGATCATTTTGTCTATGCTCCACAATCTGCTCATACAGTTTACATGCTACCCACTGAATTACTGCAAGATGTTAGTTCTAGAGATGATGTAGATATAATTTACATTAGTAAAAATTTTCCTGATGCACACATAGCTGTAGCTTTTTATGAAAAAACGAAACCAGGCTGGTATCAGGAGAACATTAAACGTCTGCCTGCTGATGATATGGGATTTTCCCATGCTCAACAGCTAGGTAAATATCAATTTGGAGATCAGTCTTTAAAAAACTTTTTATGTGACCCTAATTTAGAAAATTTTATTTATGTAACTCATGATTCCGAAATCGAGCTCCCACCGTCAAAAAAATATAAAGGTTTTAGTCAAGTCCATACACACGCTTATTTATATGATAGTCAGTTAATGAAAAATGAAATCCCCAGTGAAAAAATCGAAAATTATTGTCTTAAGTAATTTCTTATTGAACCCTGAAATTATAGTCTGAGCCAACATGAAAAACTCCTTCGCGATCGATATATCCTATATATATCCTTAATGGATCAACGGTACTTAAACCTTGAGAATTAAACCGCTGAATTTTATCTGGAAAACTTCCACCTAATCTTACAACCAAATAAACAGTTCCATCGTTATCAGTCTTTAAATAAACCGTATTTATAAAAGCATTTGGCACTACTTGTCCCTCCTGGAGGGTTAATCCATCATTTCCATAAGTAAGGCCGATTGTTGTATTACCGTTGACGATAGTTAAAACATACCTTCCCCCTCTGGCTAAGGCTACTGAATCTTGCGAAGCTGAAGGAAGAACTTCTGGGAAATCATTCTGAATAACTTCACCTAAATATTGTTTAACTTCACTAACCAAACGCCTAATAAGTTCTTCCCGACTCATTCTAGAGAAATCTTCTGGAGGCGGTGGCCCAATTGTAGAAGTTGGTGCTGGAGTAGGAATGGGAGTTTCAACCTGACCAGCTGCTGTAGCCGGAGGTAAAACAGTCGGTCGAGCAAAAAAACCAGATTCTTCTTGATCACTACCACAACCGACAAGTAATAAGACTATAATTAGTAGTATTAGATCGAATTTAGGATTTTCCTTAATAATTTGAGCAATTTTTTCATTCAATTCTGCCTTCATAAACTGTCACCTCCTCACTTATTTTCTTCTCGTTAACAATTTCTTGATAATTTTGCTGTTGCCACCACTCATCTAAGTATGCCTGAACCTCAGGCTTTTCCACGACATAAAAAACTAGCTCAGGTTGTCGTTCATCAGCTAAATTTTTTTCCTTAAAAACTTTTAATAGATCTGGTTTCTCACCAATATAAGGGACAACATTTGGCTGATAACTAAAATCCACTGGCAGTTTTTGCCCCTGCCAAGCCTGCTGGAAATATAAATATTGATAAGAAAAATCATAAATATCAGGCACATAATGATAAACTGCAAAAGGTTTGTCACCAGCTTTTTTTCTAATATAAGCAATAGTCTCCATTTTAACTGGTAAAAAAGCCCTCTTGTTTTCTAATCTAGTCCTATCCTCAGTATAATAAAAGAAAATTTTACTCAAGCAAGTGAGAAAAAAAATGCTAACAAAAACTAGGCGAATTTTTTTTGGAGTCTGATTAAGCAATCTAACCACCAAAATTACAGCCATGGGCATCATGCCGAGCAAGTACCAAAAATTAAAATGCAAAAAAATAAAAGCAATCATCGGCATAACTATCCATATAACAAAATCCAGCACCAAATTTAGAAATAGCTCTTTTTTTTGTTTTCTTTTGAGTAAATAAACTCCCCAAATTAGCAGCAGTAAAACAAAAATTTTCAGTATTACGTTAATTAGATTAGTTAAATTTTGATTAGGTAACCAAATTTCAGGTAAAAACCCAATTTGCAGTTCTTTGAATGTACCAGTCACTACGCTTAAAACTTTTTGCCAGTCTAAGACTTGTGACTCACCTTCCGTAATATACTTCAAAACTCCTTTAGTTTGAATAAAATTATTTTTTAATTCAAAGAGAATTTGCGGAATTAAAGGCAAAATAAATCCCACACAGTAAACAAAAAAATTTTTAATATTGAACTTAATTTTCTTTAGTAAAATTGTCAAAGCTACAATTACCGGATAAAAAATTGCATAAGCAGTGGAAAAATGAAATCCTAAAGCACTAAAAATACCAAGTAATAAAGCCTGTAGATTTGATATCTTTTTTCGTTTTTGAGTCTCAAGTAAAACAATAATGATCAGCAAAGATATCAAAGGCATAGGAAATGGATTCCAAGCACTTTGAGTAATAGTAAACCAGGTGGCTCCTAAACAAAAAATTGTGGCTGCCAGTTTACCAAAATATTTATAAGCCAACACTAAAAACATCGAGTGAAGCATTACTAAAGCTAAAATAGGTATTACAGGATTTCCTTTGCCCACAACATAAAAAAGGAGTAACAAATAATACCAAGCTGGACCAAAATAAAGTCCAGGAATACTGGTCCAAGGCCCAACAAATTTTAATTCCTTTGCCAGCCACATATGTATGATAGCTAAAGAATCCTTACCATGATCAAAACCAAAGGGTATTACTCCATCCATAATTACGGGTAAACGTGTTGCCCATAAAAAAACTACTAAAAAAAATAAATACCAGTGTCGTCTAAAAAAAATTTTAATTTTATTTTTATTTTTCATCGCAATGATTTTATCTCGCTAATTAATTTATCCTTGCCAATTATTAACAAAGCCACCAAATAAACTAATCCTGAGGATAGACCACCAGCAAAAAACCAGACCATGCTTGAAGCCCATTTCTGCAGACCTAAAATGCCAAAAACCGCCATAATAAAACTGGCAAATAACTGAGACTTCACCTGCGGCCAAAGCTTGACTTTAACTGACTGACGCACATAATAAATAGACAAACCAGAGGTAAAGGAAATTAATAATGAACTTAAAGCAACGCCATTAAATCCAAACTGCCAAATTAAAATTGGAGTCAAAATCCAAGTTAAAAGAGTCCAAATTATCATCAGTTTCAAGCTTTGATTTATCTCACCAATAGCATTTAAAGTGTTTACTAAAGGACTGGAAATCGCAGCCCAAGCAATACTTAAAGTGAACATAATAAAACTTGGAACCGCAATTTCCCATTTATCATATCTAGGCACAACCTGAGTTAAAGGCCAGATAAACACAGCCATACCCGTTAATAACGGAAATATTGCTAAACTAATGAAATAAATTGATTTTTCAATGGCTTTTCTTAATAAATCTTTACGTTTTTGTAATCGCGAAAAAGTCGGAAAAGTAATAGCCATAACATTTTGCACTGTCAAGTTATAAGGATACATTGACCAAGTTTTAGACCATTGAATGTAGCCAAACTGGTGTAAAGGTAAAAAAGCTCCTAAAGCTAAATAAAACAATTGATCTTTAATTCGTGCTAAAAAGTCGTTTAACTGGAATTTTGCTCCAAAGCTTACTAAATCTTTCAAAGAATCTTTATCTAAAGAAAGACCTATTTTCCAAGACTGGATAAAATACATGCTAATCGTGCCAATGATTGAACGCAAAATAATAGCCCAGGCGTAAGCCATAGCGCCCATACCTTGCCAGGCTAAATAAATTAAAACTCCATGAAAGCATAATTGTTCTAAAATTTGCGGAAAAACCAACTTAGAGAATTCTAGTTTTCTTTCTAATTTAACCGAAGGAATTGTTTTTAAAGAAGCTAAAGGAAAAGATAAACTTAAGGCCAACAAAATCCACACACCTTCAGATCCCACCTTTGACTCAATTACTCCAGAAAAACCAATAACCACAGCTACGCCTACAATAAACCATGATAAAAGCTGTTGAACTGTAAAAGCAGTTCTATAGTCATGTAAAGACGGTTTATTTTTCTTTTGCACTAAAGAAGCTGCCAAACCAATGTCAGAAAAAAAGACTAATAAACCTATAATTTGGGTGACAAATCCATAAACACCAAAATCTTCTGGAGAAAAAAAAGCGCTTAATAACAAGGCAGAAACTAAACCAATTCCTTGCAAAACAGCAGTTCGCAAAAAATATGATAAAGCTCCTGAAACTGATTTCTTTTTAATCTCAGAAATTTCAGCAGCGGACTGATCTAAGCCTGCACCTTGAGTTTCAGCTAAAGCCTGTTCTAAATCTTCAGTTGTGTCTGCAGCAGTTTGATTAAGCATGTTTCTGTTTTTAATTAATGAAAATCGTCAATCTTTTAAATGAAAATCATACCTAGTAAAAATATCCAAGTCGCAGCTGAAACTAAATCAGAGAATAGTCTTAACTTAGTTCTAGTCAATTTTATAGAGTAAAGGTGTTCTCCAGTATCAGCCTGTAAAACTAAATGACCATTATTAGTTTCTGTTTTTCTCATCTCTCCGTCTTGCCAGACTTGCCACAGAGGAAAATCGGCGATTGCTAGTTCTAGTTTTTGCGCATGCTTAAAATTAGTTAAGATTAGTTTTTCTTGAGTTTTATCAACTAAAACTGCAAAACTATCACTTGGAAGCTCAGCTGAATTAATAATCAACTCATCCACAGGCTCGATTTCAGACCAAAATGGCATTGATTTTGCAGTGTAATCTGGCAAAATTCCACTCATTTCATGACGGATCCTTTTTCCATCAGCATAATAAATAGCTTGTGGATCATCCAAATAAAATTCAGGACGGAAATAAACAGTATTCACACTAGCTGTTAAAAGTAATCCAATAATAAAAATTTTATTTAATTTTTTATTATCTAAGACTAAAGCTGCCAATACAGAAACAAAGCTAATGATGACAACTATGAATCTACAAGGAAACTGAACAAAAGCTAACAAAGGTAGAGCTTCCCAAATAAATAAAGTTTTTTGCGTAGTCAGCAAAATGGCTGCTGCAATAATAAGCAGAATCCCAACCAAAAAAATTGAGGATCTTTTCTTTTGCCAAATATTTTTAACAGCTTGCCAACAAGCCAACAGTAAAACTAAAACTTGTCCAAAGCCCAGAAAAAATGAAATCTGATCATCAGGGCCCCATTCACTTCCACCATACCCCCAAAAAGGTTTAATGAACTGCCTCAAATATAAAAAGTGTAAATGATAATCAAAATAATCCCCTAAAATTATTGAGTTGACTTGAGTTAAATCTTTTTCAAAAAAAGCTGGAAAAAGATAAAAACTGCTTAAACCAAGACCAAGTAAAGAACCAAAAAAAGCTTGTTTAAAAACAGACCAAGCATTGCGTTTAATTTTCTTTGTATTTTGATAAAAATAACAATAATAAAGCAAGAAAAAAATCACAGCAAACGGAGCAAAAAGTAAAACACTAATATTATGACTAAGAAATAAAACAGTTAAACTCAGGCCTAATTCCAGCCAGGCTTGCTTCTTTTTTTTCACTATTAAAATTAAACTCCACAGTATCCACGGCAAAGCCATCAATCCCCAGATTTCACTTAAAGCTCCTCTAACAAAAATATTCACTGCTCGATAAGGAGCCAGAGTTAAAATAGCTGCTGCCAAAACTCCGGCCCAGTCTTGATTCTTTTTCACTAATTCTCTACCCAGCAAAAAAGCTCCAATTATTGTGCCGAAATTAGCCAATAAAATTATGATCTTAATTGAACCCACTAAACTAACACCTAGCCAATAAAAAAAGCTAGCTACATAAAAAGGTAGTGGCCCATAAAACTGAAACAAAGGCATACCATAACCAAAACCAAAATTTTTTGTCCAGCGTACAGGAAAATGTCCATCTTCAAGAGCAAGAGTCATTTCTGCAATTCTAGCTCCATCAGTAAAATCATGGACACGGAAATAACCAGGGCTTAAGATTGCCCAACTAGATAATATAAAAACTATCAACAAAATAATTAGTGGATAATATTTTTTTAATTTAGTCATCATTTATAGTTTAACTGAGCAAAGTTGCGTTTTCTATCGGCCTCTGCTATTTTGAAGCAACTCTATTATAATGCATTTACAATTATGTCAGAAACAGAAACACAAGAAAAACCTAATATCCAAGATCAAGCTAAGCAAGCTGCTACAGAAGGCATGAGTCGTTTAAAAAAGGCTGCTATTGCCTTATTAACTTTTTTAGCTGCAATCCTAATTACTCTTGGGGTAGCTTTTCTAATTGCTAGACATCAATATAAACAGTTTACAAAAAATGCTCAGCTTAACAATCAACAAGTTCTAGATTTAGTACGTTATGCCTTTAAAAATTCCTTCAAAGATGTAGCTAAAGATAATCAACTAACATTGCTACTTTTAGGCACTGATGAAGTCAGCAATAGAGATCATTTACCACCTTTAACTGACACTATGATTTTGCTTTCTTATAAAAAAGGAGCTGACACAGTCAATGCTATCTCTCTGCCCAGAGATCTTTGGAGTGAAGCCTATAAAACAAAAATTAACGCCCTCTACACCTACGGCATCGACAAAAACCCTGACCAACCTTTTACTTTTCCCGAACAAGTGATTGAGGAAATGACTGGAGTTAAAATTGATTATTCTTTTGTCATTACCTTAGAACAACTAGCAGAACTAATTGATTTAATGGGCGGTGTTGAAATTGAAATCGAACAAGGATTTACTGACAAAAAATTTCCACGAAGTGATGTAGATATAACTGTAGAACATGATCCAGCCAAACTTTATGAAACTGTTACTTTTGAAAAAGGAACAGAGGTCATGAGTGGAGAAAGAGCTCTAAAATATATTCGCAGCCGACACAGTGGGGATGATCAAGGGACTGATATTGCCCGTTCACAAAGACAACAACAAGTTTTAAATGCATTAATAAATCAAGCTTCAGAGCAACAAAATATTTTCTTGAATCCGGGAACATTGGGGAAACTTTATCATTTTTATGATAAAAATATGAGCCAGTATCTGCCTAGTCAAGATGTGGCGGCTTTATTTTATGCTATTAAAGGTCAACTCAGGAGTTTGAGCTTTGCCACCCATAGTTTACCCATCGTTCCAGAAAATGAAAATGGTATTATTTATCACCCTGATCCAGCACCTGCTTATCAAAATCAATGGGTATATCTTGTCAAAGATATAAATAAATTCAAAGAATTTATTACCAATAGTCTACAATTAAAATGAAAAAAATTGTTGTCAGAGTTCAACCTAATAGCAGAGAAGCTAAAGTTGAAAAAATTGAAAAAACTAACCAACATGAACCTGACTATAAGGTGTTTTTAACAGCTAGTCCTCAAAAAGGACAAGCCAATGCAGAATTAATTGGAATTTTAGCTGATTATTTTGCCAAACCTAAAAGTAAAATTTTTATTGACCAAGGGCAGACCAACAAAACAAAACTAATCGCTATTTATTAATTTCAAAGAGCAAATTATCATAAGACTATGAGTAAAAAACAAAAAAATTGCGAACATTTACCTATAAAAACTAAGTGGTTAATTAGGATTTTAGTGTTAATTATTGTTGTTTTAGCCTATTTAGCAGGTTATTATCAATCTGCATTAAAACTAGAAAAGAAAAAATATTTGCGACTAGAAAATAATTATGTCCGTGTCAGACAAATGCTAGGCAGAGAAAAAACTCAAGAATTAATTGATGAATCATATTATTTAGAAGAAAATAATGAGTAAAACCCCGCCGACTTCAGTCTGCAGGTATTCTCGCAGGAAATAAAATTTTTATGCAAAATTCCCATCAAGCCAAAACCTTACTAGTCACAGGTGGAGCTGGTTTTATTGGCTCTAATTTTATTCATCACTGGCTAGAAAAATATCCTCAAGATAAAATCTTCAACTTAGACGCTCTAACCTATGCAGGAAATTTAGCTAATCTCAAATCGATTGAAAAAAATCCTAAATATGTTTTTATTGAAGGCAGTATCAATGATAAAGAACTCGTTAACAAAATCATGGATGATGTTGATTGGGTGGTGCATTTTGCAGCTGAGTCTCATGTAGATCGCTCTATTCACAATCCTCAACTATTTTTAGAAACCAATATTTTAGGCACTCAAGTTCTACTTGATGCTGCTTTAAATCATAAAATTGAAAAATTTCATCACATTTCTACTGATGAAGTCTTTGGCGCTTTGTCTTTAGACACTGAAAAAAAATTTCACGAACAAATGGCTTATGACCCACGATCTCCTTACTCTGCTAGCAAAGCAAGTAGTGATCATTTAGTCCGCGCTTACGGCGAGACTTATGGCTTACCTTTTACCATTACTAACTGTTCAAATAATTACGGTCCTTACCAGTTTCCGGAAAAGTATTTTGCTTTAATGATTACTAATCTTCTTCAAGATAAAAAAATACCAATTTACGGCGATGGACTTTATGTAAGAGACTGGCTGTATGTGAAGGATCATTGCCAAGCAATTGATTTGGTTTTAAACCAGGGGCAAGAAGGTGAGACTTATTTAGTGGGCGGATTAACTAAAGATATTTCAAATTTAGAGGTGGCTAAAAAAGTTTTGTCTATGATGGGCAAAGGCGAAGAAATGATCGAATTTATTAAAGATCGTCCCGGTCATGATCGACGGTATGCTGTAGATTGGAACAAGATTAATCAAGAACTTGGCTGGGAGCCTAGTGTAAGTTTTGAACAAGGTCTGGAGAAAACAATTCACTGGTATCAGAATCATCCTGAATGGTGGCAACCTTTACTTAAAAACAATCAAGATTGGTTTAAAAAACAATATCAGGAGGAAAAATAAATGCAAAAGCAAGCTTTGCTCGGCACTGGGATGAACGGTCTGGTTGGATCTAAGTTCAAACAACTTTTTCAAACAAAATACTCATTTGCCAGTCTTGATATTAGAGATAAAACCAATCCTGTAGACATCACTCAAGCTGATCAAGTCATGCAAGCGGTAGCTATTTCTGATGCTAAGGCCCTTATTCATTTAGCTGCTTTTACTAATGTTAATGCAGCCTGGGAACAAAATGGTGATAAAAATGGATTGTGTTATCAAGTTAATGTTAATGGGACTAAAAATATTATTGATGCCTGTCAGGCTCATGATAAACATCTGATTCATATTTCAACTGCTTATGTTTTTGATGGCGAAAAACAAGGGCTATACACTGAAGAAGATAATGCTCACCCAATCGAATGGTATGGCCAAACTAAATGGGAAGCTGAACAACTGGTAATGAACAGTGATATTAATTGGACAATTTTACGCATTGACCAACCGTTCCGTTTAGATCCATTTGAAAAAACAGATATTGCCCATCGCATTATGCAAGGCCTTAAAGACAATTCATTGCATCCGATGTTTACAAATCACTGGTTTGGTCCTACATTTATTGAGGATTTTGCCAAAGTACTTGATTATTTTGTGCGTACAGGCAGCACCGGCTTATTTCATGCCACCAGCGGTGAAAAATGGACCGATTATGAGTTTGCTACAGCTATTAAACAAGCTCTAGAGCTACCTGGAGAAGTAAAAAGAGGTAACTTAGCTGATTATTTAGCTGCTTTGGAACGTCCTTATCAAAAAAACACTGCTTTAGATAATTCAAAACTGGAGCAAGTGCTAGATTTTGAGTTAAAGGAAATTGACGCCGTCATTAGCGGTTTACAGTTCTAGCTTGTTTTTCTCTCCACTCAGCGATTTTTTCATGATTCCCTGAAAGTAAAACCTCAGGCACTTGCCAATCTTTATATTTTTCTGGTCGAGTGTATTGTGGATGAGCCAAAAAACCAGGCTGATCATGAGATTCCTGCTCAAGACTTTCATCATTCCCTACAACCCCTGGAACTAATCTAGTCACAGCATCTAACATCGCTAGAGCTGCGGGCTCTCCTCCTGTTAAAACATAATCACCTATTCTAATTTCAGCATCAACTAGATGATCTACAACTCGCTGGTCTACACCTTCATAATGGCCACAAACTATAGTTAAAGATTTTAATTTTTGCCATTCTCTAGCTTTTTGTTGGGTAAATTTTTGACCTTTAGCAGAGGTAAGAACAATCCAAGAATCCTGTTGCCCTTTCTCTACTCCCAAGCTTTGTAAGGCTAAGTCAATTGGCTCTACTTTCATCACCATGCCTGCGCCACCACCGTAAGGTGGCAAATCTGTAGTATGATGTTTATCTTGAGCAAAATCGCGAATATTAACTATCTGAAATTCAACTTTGTCATTATCTTGAGCTCTTTTAAGGATAGATTCCTGTAATGGAGAAGCAAAAAAATTTGGAAATAGGGTTAAAATGTTTATTTTCATCAATATATTTTACCGCAAGTGCTCCCCTAACTCTAGATGATTGAACTAGACTGATTCTGTTGATTGGCTTACAATTTGCTTATGCTTTTCATAGTATTTTTAAAATAGAAAGTTGTTTATGAACATTACAATTATTGGCACAGGTTTTGTAGGAGTTGTCACTGCAGCAGTTTTTTCCTCATTTGGTAATCAAGTTATCGGTCTTGATATTGATCAAAAAAAAGTCGAATCTTTGAAAAAGGGACAAATCCCCTTTTATGAACCAAACTTAGAAGAGCTTTTATTAGCTCAACAAAAAAATAATAATCTAAACTTCACTACAGATTATGAGTCAGCGATCAAAAATGCAGAAGTAATTATGGTGGCTGTAGGCACCCCTTCTAAGGAAAACAACGAGGCTGATTTGAGTTATGTACATGCTGCTTGCAAATCTTTAGCCCCACATTTACAAGAAAACGCAATTGTAGTCATTAAGTCAACTGTGCCTCCAGGCACTTTTACCCAAGTTAAAAAAATTATTGCCCAACAAACCAATATTAAATATCACTTAGCCTCCTTGCCTGAGTTTTTAAAAGAAGGCAGTGCTGTTGATGACACTTTACATCCAGATCGGGTCGTCATTGGCGCTGAAGATGAGTTTGTTTTCAACAAACTAGAAAAATTACACCAACCTTTAAAAGCTCCTGTAGTTAAAATGAAGCCAGAATCTGCGCAAATGGCTAAATATACTGCCAATGCTTATTTAGCTACAAGAATTACTTTTATCAATCAAATTGCTAATTTATGTGAAGAAAATGGTGCTGATATTGAAGACGTAATTAAAGGCATAGGCCTAGACAAAAGAATTGGTTCACACTACTGGTACCCTGGCCTGGGATATGGAGGATCGTGTTTCCCTAAGGATGTCAAAGAATTGGCTGCTTATGCCCATAAAGTCGGACAGGATTCTAATTTAATGGTCACGATTAATCAGCTGAATGAGCGTCGCATTCCCCGCTTATTAAAAAAATATGAAAATATGATTGATGGCTGGGAAGATAAACAGGTAGCTGTTTTAGGCTTATCTTTTAAGCCTCATACTGATGATACTCGTGTTGCTCCGGCTAAAAAAGTCGTTCCTTGGTTGTTAGAAAAAGGCGCACAAGTTAAAAGCTATGATCCGATGGTCAAATGGGAACCTCAAGAGAATCTTGATCATTATCACCAAGCAGATACTTTAGCCGCGGTTTGCCAAGAAGCAGACGTTATCATCTTACTTATTGAGTGGCCAGAGATTGTTGAATATGATTATAAGCAGATAAAAACAGATAAAAAACAATTCTTGATAGACACGAGGAATCAGCTTAATGAGCAAGAAATGAAACAAGCAGGATTTAAATATATTGGAATTGGACGCTAAGTGAGGTGACCTAGCGGAAAAATAAATATAAATATGGAAAAAACAATTTTAATCACAGGTGGAACTGGATTTGCTGGGTCTCATCTAGTGGATTTACTATTAGAAAAAAATGAAACTAATGTTCATGTGACTGCTTACGGCACAAACACTTCCCATGTTCATGAACTGCTACCAGAAAAAAATATTCATCAACTTAATCTGACAGATCAGCAAGCTACTGCTAACCTGATTAAACAATTAAAACCCGATCAAATCTATCATTTAGCTTCCATTGCTGCAGTCGGTTCTAGCATTGACGCTATTCGTAAAACTGTACAGATAAATTTTGAAATTCAACTTAATTTATTAGATGCTGTAGTTCAACATGCGCCTCAAGCTAGGATCTTAACTATCAGCTCTGCTCTAGTTTACCAACCAAAAAAGGAAAAACTTAGCGAAACTGATTTAATTGGACCTTTAAATCCATATGGTGTGTCCAAAGCTTTGCAGGATAATTTGTCTTATTTTTATCATCTTAAGCATGATCTGAATATTATTCGGGTCCGTGCTTTTAATCACATCGGAGAACGACAAGCTCTAGGCTTTGTGGTCCCAGACTTTGCTACGCAAATAGCAAAAATAGAAGCGGAGCAACAGAATGAAATTCGTGTAGGAAATTTAGAAGCCATTCGAGATTTCACTGATGTCAAAGATATGGCCAGTGCATATTATCTATTAATGGAAAAAGGAGAAACTGGAGAAGTTTATAATGCTGGTTCAGGCACTGGTATTACAATTAAAGACCTGCTGTATTCCTTAATTGATCTAAGCACAGCAGATATCAAGGTTGTTCAGGACCCAAATAAATATCGCCCGCTAGATGTAGAGCAGATTATCTGCGATAATACAAAAATCAAAGATCTTGGCTGGGAAATCAAACACGATTTAGACCTGACTTTTAGTCGAGTTTTAGATTATTACCGAGAATTAACTAAAAATTCTAAATAGAAGGAATTTATGAAAAAAGCATTTATCACAGGGATCACCGGCCAAGATGGCTCATATTTAGCCGAATTTTTATTAGACAAAGGTTATAAGGTTTATGGATTAACCCGCCGCACTAGCACCCAAAATTACGCTAGGATTGCTCACATAATTCATAACCCCAACCTTGAGCTAGTTTCCGGAGATTTAATTGATCAACACTCATTAACTTTTGCCTTAAGAGATATTCAACCTGATGAAGTTTACAACTTAGCTGCTCAATCATTTGTTCAAGCTTCTTGGAAGCAGCCAGAACTAACTGGGCAAATTACAGCTCTAGGTGTAACCAGGATGGTCGAAGCTGTAAGATTGGGTTGTCCCAAAGCAAAATTCTATCAAGCTAGTTCGAGTGAAATGTTTGGTAAAGTTCGAGAAATGCCACAAAATGAAGAAACCCCTTTCTATCCACGCTCACCCTACGGTGTAGCTAAGGTTTATGGACATTGGATTACAGTTAATTATCGAGAGTCTTATGACCTCTTTGCTGTTTCAGGAATTTTATTTAATCACGAATCACCTCGCCGGGGTTTAGAGTTTGTGACTCGGAAAATTGCTAATGCGATTGCTCGCATTAAATTGGGGAAGCAAGAGTTTGTTGAGCTAGGTAATTTAGAAGCAAAAAGAGACTGGGGTTATGCAAAGGACTATGTAGAAGCTATGTGGTTAATGTTGCAGCAAGATAAACCTGAAGACTTTGTAGTTTCTACTGGAGAAACTCATTCTGTTAAAGAATTTTTACAAATTGCTTGCGATGTAGCTAGGATTGATGATTGGCAAGCTGTGACTAAACACAATCCTAAATTTGACCGTCCTGCTGAGGTAGACACCTTAATCGGTGATCCAAGCAAAGCTAAAAAAATATTAGGCTGGGAACCATCAGTAGATTTTAGAGGTTTAGTTAAGTTGATGGTTGAAGCAGAGTTAGAAAAAGAAGGAGAAAAATAAAATGAGAGAAGAAGTAGAAACAAAAACCTATCATCCGCAAGAAAATACTGAAATATCATTTCGAATCACACTATTTAAAGTTCTGGCGGGTGATCAATACCAGCTAGAAATCCCCGACACTGTAGTTCAGGCTTTCCCAAATGGTGTTTTCTCATCTCAACAAGCAGCTTGGGACTACGTTAAAGATACCTTGGGATTAATAGAAAACTAAATTTTAATAATTAATTTATGAAACAACAAAAAGCCATTGTTATCATCCCTACTTACAACGAACGGGGCAATATTGAAAATACTATCAATGCCTTGCAAGAAGTTTTTAAAACTGTAGATAATTGGGATTTGCATGTGTTAGTAGTTGATGATACTTCACCAGATAAAACTTATGAGCTGGTGCAAAAGCTACAACAAAAATGGAGCAACTTGCATCTACTGATTAATAAAGAAAAAGCTGGATTGGGTGCCGCCTACATCAAAGGCATGGATATGGCTTTCGGAGAATTAAAAGCCAATCTAGTTTTTGAGTTTGATGCAGATTTATCTCATAATCCCAAAAAAATTCCTGAAATGCTCAAGGCTATTGATGATGGGGCTGATTTTGTGGTTGGTTCACGATATATCAAAGGAGGTTCCATTCCGCAAGATTGGGGCTGGCATCGTAAAATGCTTAGTGTTTGCGGAAACCTCGTGATCAGACTAATACTGGGAAATTTTTCCATTGCTGATTGGACTAGTGGCTATCGTGCCATCAGCAAAAAAGTCTTTAAGCAAGTTGGGCCGGAAATGAGAGGTGAACGTTTTAGTGGCTATACTTTTCAAGTAGGTTTCATGCATAAAACCGTGAAAAAAGGCTTTAAAGTGGTCGAAGTGCCTTTTCATTTTAAAGATCGCGTAGTGGGTAGCAGCAAGATCGGACCTGAATTTATTATTAATAACATGATCTATCTGCTTAAAGTTAGAGCCCAAGAAATTATTGAAAATCGAATTTTTAAATTTGTAGTTGTAGGCTCTATTGGAGCTATGACTCAACTAATCTCCTTACAACTGTTCAGACTAATACTTGCTTTCCAAGTAGCTAACTTTCTGGCCATAGAAACAGCAGTGCTAGCTAATTTTATTCTTAGCAACTTATGGACCTTTTCCGATCGAAAACTAGCTGCTAAACAGATTCCTGGAAAATTTATACAATTTAACATCGCCTCAACTGGATCGATCTTAATCCAATTAGTAATCGCCTTTTTAGGAGAAACTTTTATTGGCATTATTGATCTTTTCCGCCTTCCAATCATTGGGATGATGATCGATACTGGTCTAGTCTACAGCGTCGTTGGTATTTTGGTGGGCATGTTCTGGAACTTTTTTGCTTATAATTTTTTCATCTGGAAAAAGAAAAATAACTAAAGGTCTGCTCATGGCTTTGATTAACAGTAAAAAAATTCAGCGATTTCTCAAAACAAGAAACAAGTATTGGTGGTTAGCAATCATTATCACTTTAATCGCACTATTCGTCAGAGTCTATCGTTTGCCCAGTAACGTTATGTTTCAGGGAGACCAAGGCAGAGACGCCTTAATTGTCTCAAAAATTTTTAAAGAAAAAGACTTAGTTTTTATCGGGCCAGTCACAAGTGTGGGAAACATGTATCTCGGGCCTTTTTACTACTATTTTATGCTGCCTTTTTTGTGGTTAAGCTATCCGAGTCCAATGGGACCAGTCTACGCTGTGGTTTTAGCTAATATTTTAGCTGTTTTTGGCTTGTATCTGGTTGGGAAAAAAATGTTTGATGAAAAAACTGGCTTATTAGCAGCTTTCTTTTTTGCTTTGTCTGTTCCAGCTGTTATTTATTCAAGATTTAGCTGGAATCCTAATCTGGCTCAAGTTATCAGCGTCTTATTAATATATTTGACTTGGAAAGCTTGGAAAAATGCTAAGTATTGGATCGGTGTTCTGATCTGTTTAGCCATTTTAATTCAACTGCACTACCTGACTTTATTAGCAGCTACTGGCGCAGGAGTCTGCTGGCTAGTTAATCTTTTATTAAAATTACAAAAAACTAAAGCAAAAAAAAGAAAAAAAATATTTTGGCAAATACTCAAGTCTAGTTTGATCGGCGGAGGAATTTTCCTCTTAAGTTTAACCCCCCTTGTGCTTTTTGACATTAAACATCAAGGCCTAAACGCTAAAGCTTTTCTAAATTTAATCTCTGACACGGAAAACTTTGCTCATTCACAAACATCATTTGAAAAAATAGTCATGACATTCAAGGAAACTGAAGGCCGAGCTATGCATATTTTAGCCGAGTTAAATTTTGGCACCAGTCGTTTATTTAATCGTTTTTTCGTTCTCACTATTTTTGCTTTACTAATTTGGCAATTCACTAAACTGAAAAATAAAGATAAATCAGGTCTTTTAATTATTTTAATCTATTTAATAACGGGAATTATTGGTACAGCCACCTATCAGCATACTATTTTTGACCATTACATCGCTTATCTTTTTCCTGTTACTGCCTTAGTCTATGCCATTTGTCTGCGTAGTTTAAAACCAAAAATAATTCAAATCAGTGTTAGTTTAGTCTTTATCACAACTTTTCTTTTTTATAATCTCAGTCAAATGCCTTTTAAGCCAAATTATTCAATGCAAACTGCAAAAAAAACAGCCGCTTTTATTCAGCAAGTGGTTCATAACAAAGGCCTATATAACATTGTTCTTTTGTCTGAATCTAAAGATATTTATGGACTAAGTTATCGCTATTTTCTCAGTACCTATGGACACAAGCCTGTGGCTGTAGAAAATCATCATCAAGCAGATAACTTAATAGTTATTGATGAGCTACATAATCCAGGACAGATTGCTCAAACCGACATTTATGAAATAGTAGTTTTCCCTGATAGAACCATAAAAGAAAAATACGAAATACCAAATGGGCCTAATCTGTATTTATTAACAACAAATAATTTCTAGCCTCAATGATTCACAAACAAACAGATATTTTATAAGATTAACACATGGCTAATTCTCAACCTTACCTATCAGTTGTCATCCCCAGCTACAATGAACAAAACAATATTAAACGAAAAGTTTTAGATTTTGTTTGGCACTACTTAAAAAAACAAACCTACTCCTGGGAATTAATCTTATCAGATGACGGATCTACTGACGGGACTTTAGAAAATTTGGAAAAATTTTCTTTAGAAGACGAAAGAATAAAATTATTAAAAAATCCGCACCGTGGTAAAGGTCCTACTGTCTCTGCTGGAATGCTTGCAGCTCAAGGTCAGTGGCGTTTATTTACTGATTTTGACCAATCTACCCCCTTACCAGAAATTGAAAAACTTTTAGAACATACTGATGATAATGATATAATCATGGGCTCCAGAGAAATAAAAGGCGCTTTGCGCGACAAGGAACCTTTACATCGTCACTTAATGGGTAAAGGCTTTAATTTATTAGTACAAATGTTAGCCGTTCCAGGGATTTATGATACCCAATGTGGCTTTAAGCTTTTCTCTGAACAAGCTACAAAAAAATTATTTCCGAAGTTGGTTGTTTATGGAGGACAAAACCTCAGAGAAGATGCCTTTACTGGTGCTTTTGATGTAGAGCTTTTGTATTTAGCTCGCAAATTTAATTTCCAGATTAAAGAAGTGCCGATTTTATGGAAACACTATCACACCGATCGAGTCAATCCAATTAAAGACAGTTGGAGAATGTTTAAAGATATTGTGCGAATTCGCTTAGCCAACTTGCAAGGTAAATATAAAATTAAATAAAATGTTGCAGCAATTTTCTAAAAAAGCAAAATTTTCTGCTCTCTTTCTTTTTCTATCTTATTCTCTCTATAGTTTATTTACTTTTGGTTTAACCACGCCCAATTTAATTCTGATCAGTCAAAAATGGTTTGCAGATTTTCAATATTTTATGTGGGAAATTTTTTTCCATAATCGACAGCTAACTGTCATTGTCTACCTAGCACTAATTTCTTTAATCTGGCTGGCAACTTGGCTCTTGTTAAAAAATTTAACCTGCAAACTCAATCTAAAAAATTCTTTAATAATTTTATTATTTATCATTTCTCCATTAATTCTAAGCTACAATGCTTTGTCAGCAGATGTCTTCAACTATATTTTTAACGCTAAAATGGTGGTTTATTATCAGGCAAATCCGCATCAAAAGACGGCTATTGATTACAGCTATGATGACTGGACTAGATTCATGCACAACGTGCATACTCCGGCTCCATATGGTTATGGCTGGACAATTTTTTCATTAATTCCCTATTGCCTAAGTTTTAATAAATTCACCCTAACTTGGATGATTTTTAGAATACTAAGTGTAATCAGCTTAATCCTCTTACTAATAATAACTTTTGCTTTAGCAAAAAAAACTAAAATAAAACTAACTTGGCAAAAATTAGGCTGGATAATATTTAACCCCTTGTTGTTAATTGAGATTGTCAGCAATAGTCATAACGACTTGTGGATGATGATTCCAGCTTTGTGGAGTTTATTATTAATTTTAAAAAATAAAAATAATCTTAAATGGAAAAATTTACTCTTATCAGTATTGTTGCTGGGATTTTCAATTTCTACTAAAATGGCTACTTTAGTCATCACTCCAATTTGGTTTGGACTGTTGGTTGCTCAACTGAAACCAAAACTGATGAAAAACTCCTTGGGCAAATTATTTCTTGAAAACTGGCCAACAATCACTTCCATTTTAATGTTTTTACCATTATTAACCCCACGATCTAAACAATTTTTACCTTGGTATTTGACCTGGGCTTTAGTGTTTTTACCTCTGTGTAAAAATAAGATCTGGAAAACTTTGTTAATTAGCTTGAGTTTTAGTTCTTTGCTGCGCTATCTACCCTGGATGCTGAATAATGCTTATTCACCAGAGATTATTGTGCAGCAAAAGTATGTGACTTGGTTGTTGCCGATTCCTTTACTCTTGTTTATCCGCTTGGGAAAAAAATATAAATCGTAGTAAGATAAACATATGAAATCTCTTGTCAAAGATAGGTTTAAGCTGTGTTTTTATTTTATTATTGGCTTTTACTTAATCTCTCACTTACTTTTCCTAACTAAACTCCCGGTTTTTGCAGATGAAGCTATCTACATCCGCTGGGCACAACTAATAATCGATGATTGGCAACGCTATGCTTTTTTTCCGATGAACGACGGCAAGCCACCATTATTTTTATGGTTATTAGTGCCTGGACAATTTATCTTTCAAAATCAATTGCTAGCAGGTCGAGTTTTAAGCGTGTTAATTGGTTTTTTTCAATTAATAGTTTTGCAAAAACTTACTCGTAGGCTTGGAGGAGATAAAATAGCTCAAATTTTTTCCATGCTACTGGGATGTTGTTTACCCTTTTGGTTCTTTCATCATCGCATGGCATTAATGGACGGCGCTTTAACCTTGTTTAGTTCTTTAACTTGGCTTTTTGCCTTAAAAGCTAGAGGCGAATTAAAAAGAAAAAACAAAATTGAATCTAAATTATTACTAAATTTACTTTTGACTGGCTTATTTTTAGGGCTTAGCTTTTTAATTAAGCTCCCAGCAGTGCTTTTAATCCCTTTAATTCCTATTTCATTAATTTTATTTTTAGCAAAAGAAAAATTATTCAAAGCCTGTGCCTTAAGTGGTGTGCCAGTTTTGACTGGATTGTTTATCTTTAGTTTACTGAGACTGCACCCAGCTTTTCCGCAGCTTTTTTCGCGCGGCGGTGACTTTTTATTTACCTTAGAAGAAATTTTTACTCAACAAGAATGGCGCACAGTGCTGAAACAAATGCCCAAATATGGCACAACTTTATCAACTTACCTAACATGGCCGGTAATTTTACTTAGTTTTTATGCTTTTTTTACTAAACACCGCCGCGCAGCCTGGATTAGCCATTTGTCATGGATGGCATTTGCTTATCCTATTTTTCTCATGGGAAAAGTGGTTTATCCACGCTATCTTTTGCCTGTGACTCCTTTTATTACAGTGGCAGCTAGCTTAGGGTTTTCCCATTTATTTTCCCAATTACAAAGCAAATTACAATCAACTTCTAAAAAAATCCTCCAAGTTTTAATTTTCTTAATAATAATCATAATTTCTGGCAGAAGTTTGCTGTTTATGTTTACTCAATACACTGACCCCAGTCAGTCTAACTTTGTTCCTATTGATCAAGAACAATATTTGTACGAGTGGTCAGCTGGATACGGTATTAGCGAAACAGTCAGCTTGCTTAACCAGTTAGCTAAAACAAAAAAAGTATTAGTTTTAACTGAAGGCTACTTTGGTACATTACCAGATGGGCTATTAATGTATTTGCATCGCAGACCAGTTGATAATTTATTTATCACTGGCATTGGACAACCTATTAATCAACTTAAAAGCTCTAAAAATACTTCAAATTTTGATCAAGTCCTTTTAGTTGCCAACTCACATCGAATTAATAATCCCTTAAATAATAGCAGGCTTATTTTAGAAATCTGTCGTCCTCATAAGGCTCCATGCCATCAGGTCTGGGACATTACAGCTGAGTTTTAATACTTAAGCTTATTGTCACAGTAGTTAAACTTTTTTTAATTTTTTTCAGTTACTATTTTAATAATGATAACGGGTGATCTTAACCTTTTTTCCAGCTCGAAATTGTTGCGTCATAGCCTTAGTACTCCAGTGAGTACAATTTTAGTCAATCTAGAATTATTAAGTAAAACTAAACAACCACAATTGAATTTTACTCATCATTTAGAAAGAGCCTTAATTGCTGCTAAATACTTAAAAAGTCTTATGACAACCAATGCTAATCACAAAAATAGATTCAATCTTAAAACAGCGATCAGAGAAATTACAACGATAGCTCATCGCCCGTCTTCAGATGCCCATTTATTGTCTTTTTTAAAAATTGATGAACAAACTAACTTAAATGGAAATAAACTTTATTTCCAGGAAAGCCTTATCTGCTTGCTTAATAATGCCTTTGAAGCTTATGATAGGCAAACTGCTAATAAACTGGTAGTTTTACTGGTTGAAAAAGAACAACAACGAATCATCATAAAAATTTCAGATGGTGCTAATGGATTTTTACAATTATGTGAAAAAGAAGATAATTATTTAGCTAAATCTAAGAAAAAAAACGGGGGCATGGGTTTACAATTTGCTCAAACTACCTTAAAAAAATACTTTGATGCTAAATTTAATATCCAAACCTACCAACATAAAGGCTCTACCATCATTATCAGTCTGCCGTTGGCTTGAAATAATAACCAAAGCCACGCTTGGTTCTTAAATAGTCTTGGCATTCTCCCAATTTTCCCCTTAAGCGACGAATATAAACCTCGACTGTATTTAAAGACGGTCTTTTGTCAATTAAAGGCCAAACATGACTAATAATCTGCTCTTTTGACAAAATCTGAGGAGAATGAATCATTAAAACTTGCAAAATTTGTGCTTCTTTTCGCGGTAAAACCTTATAATCCGATTTTGTTTGCAAAGCTCCGGAATCCAAATGCAACACACAACTACCTACTTGAATTTTTTCCTGCTCTTGCAGTTTATAAGAGTAGATTAGCTTTTTTACCCTTAATAATAACTCTTTACTTGCAAATGGCTTCGGCAAGTAGTCGTCAGCTCCAGTTTCTAAACCCTTTATTTTTTCTTTGGTTTGATCTTTTTGTGTCAGCATTAAAATCCTAGTCAGAGCCGAATACTTATTAAGATAGCTAATTAGCTCCAATCCTTCACCATCAGGTAGCATCCAGTCAAGAATAACAATATCTAACTCTTTTTTGTCTATGATGAGCAATGCTCGAGTAACACTTGAAGCTTTAAATATTTGCAAATCAATTTTGAACTCCTGAAGAATTTCCTGAAGAGAATCAGCCAGATCCTGCTCGTCTTCAACAATTAAAATATTTATCATATTTGCATTTAAGCAAAACAAGATTAAAAAAATATTAAGTTTTTTGGTATAATCTAAACTCGAATGTTTAAACTATGGTGGCCAAATAGCAACTTTAAAAATTAAATTAATCCCGGGTAGTGAAATGGCATCACAATTGACTCTGAATCAGTTATTCCAGGTTCGAATCCTGGCCCGGGATCATTATTAAAAAATCTAATTCAAGATTTTTTTAATAATGAGTTCTGGGTCACTGTAAGAGAAACTTTTTCGCGCCAGCAAGTGCGAGTTCAATTAAAAAAAGTATAATTCGAGCACCTGCTTAGTGCATGTGAGCGAGTGTAACGAGCGAATCGTAAATCCTGGCCCGGGATCATTAAAATTTCTTCAAATTACACAACCCTTTGACAAATAAAAAAAAATAAAAAATTTTACACTTAATGTCAGTTTTCTCCTTTATA
>Ga0272443_10001221_pt1 | contig 39471 bp, 57 predicted proteins | sample SSMAcet12_FD_193581 | JGI IMG/M metagenome (GOLD analysis project Ga0272443, IMG submission 193581) | Marine sediment archaeal communities from Little Sippewissett salt marsh, Falmouth, MA, United States - SSM-Acet-12 | ecosystem: Environmental > Aquatic > Marine > Wetlands > Sediment ...
GTGCGAATTACCCTCAATGGGAACAATTCCTAGAAGGACCCAAAGAAAAAATAAGAGGCCAGAGCTGACCTTGAAAAAAAACCACAGAAAACAGTCATTCTTCCCATTCCTTGCGTGCTTCTATGACATTTATGGATGATCCCAGTCGATGGGGTGCGGAGGGGCGCGGGGTGTTGCGGCCGCTCCGCAGTTGTCGGCCACGCAGATCAAGCACCCCCTCGATGCCGCGCCAGGTGCGCTCCTGGTACTCAAGACAGTCCGGTGCCGGCACACGATGAGCCCACGCCATCACCGTAGCCTGGTGCTGTGCCGATTCCAGCTTGCACGCGCCCTTGTGCTTGCAGGTATCGCAATCAACGGGAATCATTGCAAAGCCTTATCGCTTTACGTTTTATCACCGCCATAGCCTTGCGCTTCGAACATTGCTCAATCAGATGCTGGTCCATGTAAGCAATCGCATTGTCAATCAGCCTGGCAGCTTCAGCAGGATCTTTTGAAAGCATGCACATCAACGTCGATCTGCAGTCTTCAACGCTCGTGTGGACCAGAGATTCAACATTCATAAAGCGATCCCCCTCACCTTGTTTGCCACAACCTTATCCAGGATGAACAGCACCTGGGCGTGGATCGTACGGCGATCATCGTCGGCCCAATTCTGCAACGCAGCGAACAAATCCGCATCCCGCTCGGTCGCTTTCAGAACAATCGCGGCACCATTTTCGACCGCTTCGACAACCTCAGGCGGTCGGATCAACGTCACCTTCCCAGGTTTATCCTCAACCAACCCCAACGCAGAAAGTTCGATATTCGGCTTGTCCACCGGCGCGCACTTCTTCTCGTGCGGCAACTTTCCTGACGACCTCCCTGGCCGGGCATTAAAAGCTGGATATTTTTCATCCAGGGTGCCTTGCTTTTTCAGGCGATTGCGGCACGCCTGGCACAGCCCCCGAGAAATGATCGTCATTTCACGGTTGCACTCAAGGCATGCAGCAACCTTCTTATCACTCTTCTTTGCCATGTCACGCTCCTTCACCAATTCAGCCACCGGGCGGCTTTTCTTTTTCAGTCCGCCACCCGGTGAGCACTTCTCAATCGCTTGACGCTTTACGTCCAGGTAGAGCCGATGCCCGCACAGCTGGCAGACGTCAACCTCGACAGCGTTCTGCTGGTTATGCTCGACCTGGCGGACAACTCGCCCACTGCACTTAGGACACGGATCCACGCGCCAAAACCTCGCGGACAACAGACACATCCTCAGATCGCGCCTGACCGGCATTAATGCGTCCCTGCACCGCCTCGACGCGATCATCAAACGACAACCCAGGACAACCAACACAACCCAGGCCACACGAGCCGTCACAGCGTTTTTCACCGAACACTGGACAGACAAAGCAACTCATAAGCTCAAACCAATCTGCCTGCGGCAATAACACCAGTCCTTGCCATATTTGACCTCTTCCGTATTTTCTTTAAACCATCCAAGATTTTTTCTAGCTTTCTCTATTGCTTCCCAATCAACCCTGATCGGCTTATTTTCCCGATGCCTCATTTCCCAACGACCAGGAAGGTCGCGATACGTTTTGTTATGGAGGTACCAGAGCTCCCACCCATCCTTAATTAGTCTCTTGATCTCAACAGAACTGGTAATTACTCTTTCTTTCAAAACAAAACTTCCCGCTCAAAATACTCACGCTCTTCTTCCGTCATCGGCTCCAGGTCCTCGAACGTTCGATCGAGCAGCTCTTTGCCGCAGCGGTCGCAGAAATACAGACAATTGCTCATAAACCCATGATCGAGGCCGCGATAACTGTGCCCTTTGATTTTGCAGATCAATCGTTTCAAAAGACGTAACATCAGACAACCTCGCCCTCTGCAGCAAAAGCCTCACGGCGCATTTTCCTGCGCTGCTTTTTGCTCATCTTCTGGCCACCGCCGACACGCCTCAAACAGCCATTCTCATCGCGGCGATATAAACGGCCGTCTGATGAGCGCAATAGGCCGTCCCCCTCCTCTTTCAGATGGAAAACAATCCGGCCTTGCTGCCTCATCCTATTGAATTCACCACGCGAAACGTCCTTATCACCAACCTTGATAATTTCCTTTTCCATTAGATGTCTCCGTAATAATCGCGCACATCGACAGCCCAGGCATGAATTGCCCATCCATAAACAGCTATCACAGCAACAGCAACAGTGATCCAGATCACTTGTCAGCCTCTTGGTCAATAAATGTCATGTGGTGGGTTGTCGGATGATAGTAGTGAGCGCGAGGAGGCTCGATCTGCATGACTTCGTCAATCGTCCGGCAGCCGGGCAGGACCTTCCATAAAACAGACAGCACAACAAGGAACAGGGCCACAGCAAAAAGACCGATCAAAACGTCAATCAGGCCGCCATTATCAGACTCGTTATGCTTTGAAATGTTGCGCAAATCGACCATAAAACCTCCGAAATAAGCTGCTCAGGTTTGTGCGGCTCCTAGTACCATGAATCCTTTAACGATCCACGGGGATGCGGGTGGCTGGCTAAATGGAGACTGACACGAGAATCAACTCTGCTCCTGTTAACGCCTTGCGGGTGCCGTCTCGCCCTTTTCACCTCTCTGAGCAACAACTGGGAGCGGTGGCAGGAATTGAACCTGCAAGCGATGGGATATGAGCCCATGCTGTCAACCTTGACTCACCGCAGTATTTAAATTTAAGGGCCGGTCAGCCCTGCACGCTGGGTCATACCCTCACCACGTGCGCCAGGTGGGATAACCTGACAACCTAGACTCTCTTCGACCCCAGGGCCTTCACCACTGGATGGCGTACATCCAAAGCCTTTGGTGGCTAAACTAACCCGCAGCCCCCACGGCCACGAGCACCCGCTGTTTTCTACCGGTCGAGCCTCCCGGAGGGGGTTGGGGGCTCGACCGGCACGGCATTACTGCCGTAACTGTTTCGACCTTTCCAGCCGTTTCAATTCACAAATGTGACACCGACGACCTCGACCATAGACGCGGAACTTTCCGCATTTTTCGCAAAAACTAACCATTCGTTCCCTCCCTCACCGCCGGATTTGTTGGAGACAGCAACCAGGCTTCAACCTCTGGACGACTCCAGCCCTGGACCCCGCGCCCGAAAACACGCTCAGGCGGAAAGCCTTCCGTCGTGTCGGCTATTTTCCTCGCAGTCTCCGAGCAGCAGCCCAACAACTTTCCGAGACCGCCCACCTTCAACACCAGGCCGTCCTCAAAATAAACCGGCTTACTCCGGTCTGTCTGTCCCCTGCCCTTTTTCATGCCGATCTCCTTACCTTAGAAATCAACTTTGATAAGCTATTAACGCCAACCAGAAACCCGTAAATGAGTACCCCTATGAGCAAAAATCAATACACCTTTGAACAACACAAACCCTTGGCTAGGAGCTGCTCCGTATGCGTGAAAAGCTGCTCGTTATTAGCACAACAACCCGACCCTCTATCTTGAACACAATCAAACGCCCACACCCATCACACAAAACAGTCTGCCCATCACCGGAGAGAAGTGACTTAACAGAAAGCTTTTCTCTGGTGATGTCCCTGGCTGCCCCGCAAGCAGAACACCTGACAAACCGCAGACCGCTCATAACGTCTGTCTCCCCAGACTCGAAGTTAGCCAACCAGCAATCCTGATCGTTGACAACAGCGCCATTTTCCAGGGTCAGCAACACCTTCCTATTTCCAGCAAGGTCCTTATAAGCCTTGCTGGAAACAACAACAGACGTCTTATCTTTACAGTTGAATTTGTCGTAATACCGCACTTCAAAACCAATTAGGTCGTGATTTTCACCCATCACGCCACATCCTCATGCAGATTGACTGGTGACAAAAGATCGCGTTGCAGCTGCTCCAAAGCTTCAAGCCTGGAAATCGCAGTCGCACGGTTATCTCGTATAGCGTTCAACACTGCCTCTTCGTTCGAGTCCCCATGTCCTTGGACCAGACCACCAGGGAAGCCATCAATATCGATCATCGCGTGATACCTGAAACAGCCAGTGATACGATCACTCACATCAACCCGACCGACATGCTCACCGCCAATAAAGATGCCTTCGCTTTTGACAACATCTTTTTTTTCAATTTCCATAAATTCGAGATTCATCACACCAGCCTCCGCTTAAGCTTTTTCAGCGACTTTTTCGCCATAGCACCGCCGAGCTTTTTTCCCGCATGCTGCTTTTTGTCGCTCACGAAAATCGCCTCAATCACCTCGAAAAAAGCCTTGATAAATTTCATACCGCGACCTCCTCCCTATGCTGTTTTTTCAGCGCCTCAAGCAAAGCCATGGCCGTGCGCACCTGGTCGAGCAAATCGGCCTCGATGCGCTTGATTTCAAAACCATCAATCCGCCCATCCTCAAGAGCCAGACCAATATCCGCCAGCACGTTGCCGAACAGCTGCACGTTGTTAGCAACCAGCCTGTCAATCTCTTGAGAGCGCTTCGGAATCTCAGGCAGCGAAAACGCCACCCGGCCGCAGCTTGCCTCCATAAAATCGAGCAGACGAAAATCCTTAGTCAGCTTTGTCAGAGGGATCACATGGCGAGCAGCAAACTTAAAAGAATCCAGCTCCGGATTTGCCGCGTTGGTCAGCATGCTGTAGCTCACACCCAACTGCTCAGCCATCTGGCGCGGTGTCAGGTCATTTTCAAAAATCACCCGGTGCAACACATCTTTAAGCGTCAAACCACCCATGACCAGCCTCCCCTTAGACTCCGTCTCCATTCACTACTTTCCTAACCCGCCTTTTGCTCGTATTCTTCAGCCATGAGCTCGTCCATCGTCACATTCAGAGCCTTGGCCAGCTTTTCAACCGTCTTCACCTGCGGATTCAACGTCTTGCTGCGCAAAATGTCGCCGATCCGGCTTAACGGCACACCCGACTTCAACAACAGATCGTGGGCCTTCATGTCCTGCTCAGCCATGATCCGCTTTAAATTGATGGCTAAAGCCGTTTCCTGTTTTGTTGTTTCCATTTGCGTTACCCGTTTAGGTTTGATAGTTTGATGACTTAAGTAATTAGCAAAACTCCAATATCATGACTTCGTCAGATGAATGTTCCTGGCATAACAAAAGTAATAGGCGGGTTCATCGCCACGTACGCATTGGGCCTTGCCACAATGAGCGACCGAGGCCCCTCAACGAAGACAGCCGGATGGCTACTTCTTGCTGCTTTCATCTTTTTGGCGCTGTCTCTGTCGCCCAGAGCAGAAATAAACAAAGGCACAAGGCGAGGCCTAAATAGCTTTGACCCTGGCCACTTAGAAAAGAAAGAATCAAAACTGATTGGGGCCGCTGCCATCTTTCTGACTGCCGCTCTCATTTCCAGGATCCTGTTCTGATCCAGAGAGTAAAAAGCCTATAAAGCCAGTGAGGAACAACAGCCAGCCCAAAATAAAACCAGCTTTGCCAACTGTTCAGGCCGCCAAAAAACAAGTAGCAGCCGATCAGTGCCAAGGCAATAAGAACAAAAGAAACCAACATATAGAGAGCATCGAGGCTATCGCATAGCTCATCGAGCCTATTGAATAATCGATCGCGGTCTATCTGTTGTAGATCCATGAGCTAGCTCCGTTAGCATTCGGTCGTGTTTTCTAGCCGTGTATGGGTAACGTATAGACGAGTTCGTTTTGCTTGTCAAACGAATTTATACGAAAAATTTGGCGGGGAAGATGGATACACTTGCAGAAAGAGTAAATTATCTATTGATTTCAAGTGGTTTAAGCGTTACTGCAGCAGCAAAAAAAAGTGGTGTTCCACAGCCACGGCTAAACGATATCGTTTCAGGAAAAACACTTAATCCACACACAAAAACAACTGATAAAATTGCTGAATATTTTGAAGTAAGCAAAGCATGGCTGGTTTCTAATATCGGACCGATGCGCGATGAAACCGCTATCGAATCTACTGAAAATTATCGAAGAAGAAAGCTGAACCAACAAGAAAAAAGACTGATGAAGCAAACAATCTCATCTCTCATAATATTTTTAGAGGAAAATAAAAGAGAAATGGGGCCAAAAGATTTAGCTGAAACTGCGGTTGAATTTTACGAGTTCTTTCTTGATTCTCAGGTCCAAGAAGTTAGCTCAAAAACAATTGAAAAGGTTTTTAATTTTGTAAAATCAGGTATGCCAGGGGGACGCGATGCCAACTGATATAAACACAAACCTTACTAAGCTGACTAGACTGCTGGAAAGAGCAAAGCCCAAAAGTTGGAACGAAGAGCAAACTCTAAAACCTAACAAACCTTTATCAACCTTGATCATCCTCTGCCTGTTCGGCACTATGCTGCCGATCCAGGCACTAACAACTTTTTTTTCGTTAACGTTTGCAACGGCCATGCTGTTGTCATTAGCACTGATCGCAGCCAAACAGATCAAATTCAGCAGGCGCAGCGCCATGACAATTGGTGCCTTGACTGTCATGTCTGTACTGTCCGGCTGCAGCCCGGCCTTCACGTTCCAGACCCAGCCGGAGCTGATCAAATTTGCCCGCGACCACAACTTGGAATATCACAGCATTCAAAAAGTCGGAATCCTTGGTCTCGGACTCGACAGCGCAACCATTAGCGCCTGCCAGGCCGACAGCGCCATAAAAGAACTCAGAGGCACCCAGGTCGATCGCGGCCACGGAATCGTCAGTGTTGTGATTATCACTGTTGCCGGGAAATCTTAAACAAAGAAAGAGAGGGGCTTTGTTCCTATCTGATGGTAACGAATCAAAAAGACTAACCAGAACAACCAGCCTTATTGCCGACTTCAAGCCATACTGGCGGACTGAATCAGACAAGCTATTTGCCGACGGATGGGCTATGGCAGTCGGATCGTGGTTCAGGGATCAGCTTGACATCTTTCTCACTGACAGGGTTATTAATAAAAAACCACATAAAATCTGGACACAGGGTCCGTGCTTCAGTTTTTCAGCAAATCATATTATTTACAACACGCCAATTGCTCACACAACCACTTACTGGCGTGACGCTGTTCCTTATATTGATTTGGCTGTACAGGTCTCTTCTGCAACCCCAAACACTTTGATTGAAAACGAAGGTAAAAAAATTTTCAGAGAGGGGTTCGTTGTTTTTGACATCTTAAAACCATTTAAAATTAGCCAACACAAGACACCAAAATTATTAGCAGAGTCATCCCACACTCTTAGCCAAAACAACTTTGTTCGTGGCCTTATGAACGGAATGGATACAGTACTGTGAAATAAACACTTAAAGGCCACGGGGAAAAAGAGAAGGACTTTGGAGACTTTTTACTATTATTCAAGAAATAGAAAGAAACCACCATTTAAAGTCACCATCAATGTTGAAGGAAGAACTGTTTATATCAATTGTGATTGTGATCTCGGTATAGAAAAGAAGCTGTGCCGGCACAAAATAAATGCCATTCGCGCAGACAGGCAAACTGCTGACACAAAAACCTCTTCCTTTGTAATAGACGAACTAGCAAAACTTTTCCCGATGGCCAGCACTGTGCGTCAATATATGGAAAAAGAGTGGCGCGCCCTGAGAACATCAAATTGTGTTGATGATGAAGAACACTCTCGAAGACTGGGCATAGGAACGGCCCTGGCTGACGGCTTCAAAAACGAAGAGACATGGGACCGTGCTGAAAAGTATATAAAACAGCTGACCAACATGGTTGGCACAGGAGAGGTCATTACTATTTTTAGTTTTTCTCAACCTTCAGGTGAACGCCTTGAAGTCGTTCCGCTGGAACTGTGCGGTCACTACTTAAAAGCCCACAACTGCGAATCTGGTGAAACAAAAAGCTATAACTTATCGCTGATAGAACTAGAAAAATAGAGAGGGGAGCATGAAAAAACTGATTATTATCCTGGCAATTATCACGGTCGCAACACCGGCACTGGCACGGCATGAATGCACGCCTTATATGAAAAAATACTGGCGATCGGCTAGCGGCCGTAATGTGGTCCAGGTCGGCTGGCGCTGCAAGGGCAGCGGAAACGGCTACAGCGTGCGCACAAATGATATCTGCGCCCGCACTGAAAACGGCACGACCGTCTGCGCCGACGGCTACCAAAACCTCTCGATCACAGGCGGATCCACAAAACTCGAATTCGACAGCAGCGAATACCCGATCAAGAGGATTTTTATTAAAAAATAGAGGCGATTTCAGGCCGATAAAAATGCAAAGTCTACCTGAAAGTCTACCTGAAAAAGAAAACAGCCACCTAGCACGAATGGCTAAGTAGCTGTTTTTAAATGGTACCCGGGACGAGACTTGAACTCGTACAGGATTGCTCCCGAGGGATTTTAAGTCCATGTATCATCATAGATCAGGGTTAATTCGATAAAATAGATATATATACAACCTGTTAATATTATTTGTGTTTTTTAAACGTCATTGCAAAACCCTCAATGGCTCTATATCCTTTTACCGTCATGCAAAGTCTACCTGAAAGTCTACCTGAAACATGGGGGATTTTATGAAGTCGTTTTCCGATCGGATGCTGGCTGCACTGAAGCCGAGCGAAAAGATGTACCAGGAGCATGAGGGGCGCGGGTTTTACGTCCGGGTTTACCCGACGGGGAGCAAGGCGTTTTATTATATTTACCGATCAGGTGGCAAGCTCAGGCTGGTTAAAATTGGCGACTACCCCGCCATGACGTTGAAAGACGCCCGCAAGCGGCACAGGGACATGATCGAGATGCGTGAGCGTGGTCTTGATCCATCGGTTGAAGTCAGGGCTGAGGTCGAGGGGACGTTCGGGTCCCTGGCGAAAGAATACCTGAAACGCCACGCCAGCAAAAATAAAGAGAGCTACCGGAAAGGGAACGAGCAGATCCTGAACAAGGACGTGCTCCCCTACTGGCAGGATCGACCTGTCAACCAGATCCGTCGCGCGGACGTGATCACGCTGCTGAACAGGATCATCGACCGTGAAGCCCAGCGACAGGCGAACAAAACCCTGGCCTGCATCCGCAAGATATTCAATTATGGATTGTCCGTGGCCTGGCCGGGGCTTGAATATAACCCCTGTGCTCACATGACCCCGCCCGGGAAAGAGCAGCGGACGGAACGCGTATTGACGGATGACGAAATCAAAACACTCTGGACCTGGTTCAGCCGGACACGCGTCAACAAGCACAGCGTCAACTGTTTGAAATTTATCCTGGCCACAGGGATCCGCCCAGGTGAAGCGTTGTTCATTGAATGGGAAGAAATCGAAGGAAATTGGCTTCAGATCCCCGCAGAGCGGATGAAAAACAACCGGCCCCACCGTGTCTACCTGAACGATATCGCCGAAAGCCTGATGGACAAAACCCTGCCTGTCCCCTTCCCTTTTCCGGTCGACGTCTCAGGCCTGGCCCAGATCATCACCCGGCAGATTAAAAGCGAGATCCACCCGCTGCCGATCAAGAAGTTCACACCCAAAGACCTGCGCCGGACCATGGCAACAAACCTCGGGAAACTCGGATACAAAAACGCCGATATCGGCAAGCTGTTGAGCCACACAGACAGCTCAGTCACCTCAATTTATAACCTGCACGAATACGATGAATTAAAAAAGGAAATGGCGATCGCCTGGGGCGAGAGGCTCCAGGCGATCCTTGAGAAAAAAGAGCAAGATTAATCACCAGGCCGGGGGACTTTACATTTAATCACTTTACATTTCCCCGGCCGGGCATTATTCAATCCGTTAACTCACACTCACCCGCAATGCCGCCTCAATAACATTTCCACTGCTGGTCGCAGCGATAAATGACACAAGGTAGATCCCGGCGTCAGCTTCTTCAATGCGAGCTTGGAGGACTTGGCCGTTGATTGACATGCTTCCGGATTCGATGATGCTGGCCGGGTCTCCGTTTTCATCCGTGGCCTCGACAGTCGTTGATCCGTTCGAGTTGCTGCTGACGATGGTCTCATCGTCAGCCATCTGGTTCTCGAACGACATGCCGACCAACAGGCTTTCATTTGTCGTCATCGCCAGCAGGTTAAGCATAAACAGCCTCGATCGTCCCCTGGTCGTTGCTGGTGTTGGTCGCGGCGGCGCTGATCACCCGGCGTAGCCACAGGCGAGCGTATTCACCGGCCGGAATATCCGGCAGTGACAGTTTGCTCCCGCTGGTGCGGTGGGCGAATGTAACGGTGGTCGGCGCGGTCGATTCGTCGACAATGGCTTTTGTCGAGTTCAGCGCGTTGGCCGCAGTGTCCTCGATCCCCATGTCGAGCTGGCTGTCGGCGCTGGATGTTTCAGTGCTCATGTAGAGTTCAACACCGGTGATCGTTGACGCGCCATCATTGTAAACATCGATCGCACGGTACTCCGTATCGCCTGCCGCCGCTTCAGCAGCCGAGACATCGTCAAAAATGTTATTGAGCGCGGTTGCCGATACTTCCGTTGCCGTTGCCGCTCCGCCAAGGCCGCCGGTTGTTAGTCTGAATTGCATGATTGACTCCTATCTGAAAAATATTAATGTTCGTGACGGCGCATGAAACGCCACCGTCCGCGAGGCTGCCATAAATGTTTTGACCGGTTCCGGGATGAGCTCACTATCGATGGCCCAGGCTGTTGCCAATGATTCACTGCTGAAAACCTGCCATGACGTGTCCTGTTGGAGCGCCGTCAGGATGTTCCATGCGCTGTCTCGGCTGGTGAAGTTGTAAACCTTCCAACTGCTATCGACAGATATGCCGTTGAATATGCGCCATGAGGACCCAATATCAGCTCTGTTGTAGATGGCCCAGGCCGTTTGCAGGGCCGAAGTTCCGGCGTTGATGATTTTCCACGCCGTGTCGGCCTGCGCCTGGTTCTGGATGCTCCATGCCGTGTCCCTGGTAGCGGCATTGTAGATCGCCCAGGCGGTGCTGATGGTGGACGAACTGGCATTCAGGATGCGCCAGGCAGTATCGATCGAGACCGAACTTAAATTGAGGATCCTCCAGGCGGTATCCCTGACGGCGGTGTTGTAGGTGCGCCAGGCGGATTCCTGGTTCAGGAGGTTGAAAATCTTCCAAGCGGAAGCCTGGTTGCTGATGTTATAGATCGGCCAGGCTGTTGACTGATCGTGCTGGTTGAATATTTTCCAGGATGATGAACGATTGAGCGCGTTTTTGATCGGCCAGGCGGTATCCTGCTGATGCGTATTGAAGACCGCCCATGATGTATCGCGTGATATGCTGTTTAGAATCGCCCAGGCGGATGACCGCTGGAACGTATTGAAAATAGCCCATGCGGTTGACTGGTTATAAGTTGCCCCCCCACTCGAATACAAAAACGCGCCGATATCCCACGGCGTTGAGCGGGTTGCCCCGGTAATGTCAGTTGTGAAATAGGCGGAAAGGTCGGTGCCCGCGCCGATGGCGTTTGAACCTGATTTCAGGGTAAAATCGCCGTTGGCCGGGTCGGTCATCAAGTCGGTTGCGACCTGGTTGGTCAGGCTGTTTGAACCAGGTGCGGTAGCATCTGAAGATACATTGTTTGAGCCGCTATAATTATTAATAAAACAAGTGTCACAGTCGACAACCATGTTATTCGACACATCCATCGTACCTGTAGTCACAATACCTTCATAAAATCCTATGACTGAATTGTTATGGACCGTTCCGCTCGTTCCGCCAGCCGACCCAATAGCAGAACCATCGCCATTGTTTGTATTAACCTCAAGAATGCAGTTCCGAATATTAACTTCAGGGTCGCTATCTCCAGCAAGAATCCCAGAAAAACTTCCTGCTGCAGTCACGTTTCCCTTCAGATAGAGGCTTTCAAGATTTATTGTTCCGGCATCCTCGACAGAAGAGATATACAGCATAGTCGGAGTAGCGGAATAAATATATGTATGCTGAATCTGCAGGGCCTTGATTGTTACCCCTGTATTTTTAATATCAAGCCATGGTGAACTTCTTGTTGACGTTGATCCTAGTCTATATTTGCTGCTGTCAAACTTGCCATCATCACCGATCCCTTCACCCTCAACCTCTAAATATCTTGTCGCATCTGTTGTTAGTCCATCGATATCAACATTCGTCGCATCCGCACTCCCTGCAGAACTGACACAGCTACACTTGACATACTCGTCATTGCTTACAAAATCAACCCCGGAGCTGCCATAGTTAGCAGCCTGTGCAGCATTCAAGCTGAGATAATCATAGCCCGCGCCGCCGTCGGGATCGACCAGGCATTCAACCAGCGTAGCCATTTACTCAACCTTATCCTGGATGTAGGATTCAAGCGTCGCGCGATCGGTTGTGACTACCCCACCTTGACCAACAATATAATCAACCACGCCGCTGCCGACGCAGTACCTCCGCCGCGCTATCGTCTTGCTTGCTTTTTGCTTGATATCGCGCTGGAATGAGTCACGAACAACGGCCCGATCTGCGTCATAGATCAATATCTTGTCGGCGTGGGAGACGATCGACAGTCCCATGCCGGCGACGTAACGCTCGACATAGGTCGGGTTATTGGCCAGCGCTGAGTAGTCCGCCTGAATCCTGTGGATGCCAGTTGTCTCATTGTAGCTGAGTTCTGAAAACGCAATCTGACCGACGTCGATCTCCCAGAACGCAGCCGATGTCAAAGCGGCATAAATAGAGATATCGAAAACCACTTCATTGGCCGCCGTTGAATGGATCGTCCCCCCCCAGCTCATGATAAACTGCTCAACGGCCGCCGGAGAGACAATCCCAAGGACTCCGCTGATCAACTCAGAGAACAGTCTCAGGCGGTAACCGTCGATCGCCGTATTCTGAGCGACAACCTCGAAACCAAGTTCAAGATTCCACGGCTTACTATAGCCGATAAAATCTGTCATTGGCACGTCAGGCACCTCGGCCACAACGAAATAAACAACCTCTTTTCCGGCGAACGGCGTTCCTGTCGCACGGATCTCGACAATGTCTCCCTTGCTGTGCGGCGGCGTGTCGGCTTTCATGATGAGCAGTTGCATATCTACTCCACGGTAATTTGTATGGTTACGGTTCCCGCCGCTGCCGGGACAACAATCGGATCATGCGGGACAGATTCAGGCGTATAAGCTGCGATGGTCGTATCGACCATATTGCTGTCAACGCTTTCGTCTTGATCGTTATAAGCCCGCACGGTGAAGTACCAATTGCCCGGCTGCAGATCATTAATTTCTGTTGTCAGTGCGTCCCCGGCATCCTTGCTGTATTGCAGGTTGTCAGGACTGTTACCGTAGTAGGTCATATAGCCCGTGACGGACAGCGTCGGCGACGGGTCCCACGACAACGTGACCGATCCGGCAAATGCCGGGGCAGCGATGATCAGAAGAAGTAAAACCAGAATCAGCTTTTTCATGACGCGCCTCCGTAAATTTTGAGCATGGCCCGTTGCTTCGCCAGGTGCATGCGGATCAGCTCGCGATCACAGACCGACAAAAATCCTGGTGCATCGAGCAGGTTGATCTCATCCCCAACCAGGAACACGGCGGCCCCGGCCAGACGATTGGCGGCATCAACTTTTTTAAGGATCAGGCCGACCAGGTCGGCATAGGTCACACCGCCGTCAACGACAGTCTCGATCTGGTCGATAACCTTTCCGGCATCGGAAACGTCGTAACCGTCGACCGCCTCAAGAACCCCGATCTGGACGATCAGAAGCGCTTTTGATAACGCAGCAGGATCGGGTATTCGCTCAAGTATGAGGCTTTCAGCCCCGTCACAAACGGCCGGAGGCTGAAACGTTGATGTTGAGCATCCACCACAAACAACCAGGGCAACAACGAACAGCAGCAAAATCGATAATCTTTTCATTTTTGGCTCCTTTTGTCTTTCGGCGCGAGATATACGCGACGTTTATTTTTAGGGTCGGCGTTCGGTCCGCCGAACTTGCGCAGTTCGCGCAGCCACAGCCTGGCCCTCAATTTCCACATGTTGTCCTCGATCGCCAGGCGATAAAGTTCATTGTCTGCAGTTTCGCGGTATGACTTGTCGAGCAGGCCGGCGCGCAGCATCTGGTAAAGTACGTCATGGACCAGGCTGCAGCGCATGGTCGAAGGTGTATCGAAGGTCGGGCCGCTCGGGCCATCCCAGGCATATCCGGCCTTGATCAGCAGGGTTCCGTGGATGTCCAGGATAAACCAGGGCTGGACAACGGTCTTTCCGCTGATCGAAATTTTGACATGATAATCATCGGCCAACTGGTACTTGTAGCCCTTGCGATATGAGATGTAGCTCATGGCTCGACACCTTTCTGCTGCAACAGCTTCAGCGCTTCGGCGCGCAGAGCATCAACATCGATCTCATCAGACCGGCCGCGGCGGATATAGAGGGCCGCAGCGATCCCCAGATAAGGCAGCAACGTGCCAGGATTTCCTGCCACTGCCGCACCAATCACGGTTGACCAGTCGAGCCCGACGGTTCCGAGCATGTCGCTCACGTTGGTATAAGCCCCGCTCAAAAAATCAGACCCTCCGACCAGAACCGATAAGCTGGCGAACAATCCACGCTGATATTTTTTGATGATTGATTTCATTGGTTCAGCTCCTCAAGCAATGTCAAAATTTCCCCGGCGGTTTTCAGATCGATGGCCCAACGGTCATAGCTGGGATAAAACACCCACGCATCCAGGTAAGGGACAACCTCGCCGACGGTCAGTTTTTTGCTGTTGCGGATCTGGTAGCACCTTTCGTCGGTTTTGCGGATCATCTCCGCAGCTCCTTGATTTCTTCCTCACAAAGCCCTAACCGCCTGGTGATTTCGTTCAGCCTCTCCTGGTTAGCTGCCATGTATGCGGCCACGGTTTTATCTATTTTTGCCGTATTATTCGCCGTCTCTTTTGCACTTTCGCCTATTTTTTCAATGGCAGACTGGTTGTTGCTGTTGTTGATTTTTGTGATCGTGAACAAAGCGATCAAAGCAATTCCGATGATGATCCCGACAATGATCCACATCCCCTGGTGACGGTTGGCAAGGCGGCTGACCTTGCCGACAGACTCCCAGAGCTTGCCCATTTCGTCCTCATGCTTTCCGTGTGAGTCGCAGTGTTCGGTCATCGGTGTCCCTCTTAGCTTAAAATGACAGTTTTCAGCCCGCCGGTCGGCTGCAATAAAGCCTCCCCGGCGATACTTGCTGTGTTGCCTGCGATCGACACGTTCACCAGATCACCGGCGCTGACGTCTGTCCCGGCATAGGCGGTGCGTTCAGATCCGTCCGGCAGGCGGACTTTTGCCGTCGATCCGGATGCGGACACCACCCGGCAGGCGACCAGGTTGCGCTGGTCGATGTTGAGGCGTTTTTTAATTTTAGTCAGTGTATCCATCAGTCAAAACCTGTTAGCCACCAAGGCACCAAGGCCACCAAGAGAATCAAAGTCAAAAGCTGTTTTTATTGTTAAATTCAAAGTCAAAGGCCTTTTTTTTTGGTTTAAACCCTAAAAAATGGTTTCTTGTTTTTTGCCTTTCTTGGTGTCCTTCGTGCCTTTGTGGCTATATTCCTTTAAACCGCTTCGTAATATTCGACCAGCAGGTCGTAAATCACATCATCCTGCTGGTCGATGCTCTGCCGGATCGCCAGGACCTGGGCTTTTTGTGCCGTTTCATCCAGGGCGCTGACGGTAAAGGCGATCAGGTCCCCTTCCTGCAGGGCGGCCACCTGGTCGGCGTTGTCATCGGTGCGCAGCACGCGCAATTTGCGCCGGTGTTTGTGATAGGTGTTGTCATTAACGGCCACGCCGCCGACAGCCTCGGCCTGGTCCTCATCAACAATTAGCGGGTGCGTGATGTCGTCGAGCCAGATAACCGGGATTGTTTCGTGTGTTTCGTCGGCTTCGTCGGCGGTCAGGCTGATATCGCGCAAAACAACAACATAGGGCGGCGGGCTGCTGGTCGCCTCGATGACCCCGGCGGTGATCGTCCAGCGCCAGGTGATCGCTTCAGCCGATTGCCCGGTCGGCGTGGCGGTAATGGTCGCGGTGATGCGCGCGCCGTAACTGCTCGAGGACCCCGGCGTGTACTCGATGCGCCGGCCGTCGGTGATCGCGGTTTCTGTGACCGTGACCGACGTGCCGTCGATCGCCAGGGTCACGCCCGCGTCGACGCCGTTGACCGTGTCGATCACATCGACGGTCAGGGACCAATCGCGGCGCACGTCGATGCTGTTGGCTGCAGGAGCTGTGTTTTGTAGTTCAATCGCCATGGGTCAAAACCTTCTATTAGCCACCAAGGCACCAAGGACACCAAGAGAATCAAAGTCAAAACCTGTTTTTATTATTAAGATCAAAATCAAAGCCTTTTGCTTTTTGTTTAAACCCTAAAAAAGGGCTTCTTGTTGTTTGCCTTTCTTGGTGTCCTTCGTGCCTTGGTGGCTATATTTGCTTGTTTTTGTAAGGCACTTTTTTATTCAGCCATTCCTGGCGTTTTTTACATCCGCCGCAGGGTTTTATGCCGACGGCTTTTGTCGCTTTGGCGATGGTGTCGCCGAGGCCTCTGGACCGCTTGACCTCTTTGCCGTTGTGGTACAACTTGCCGCTTGATGATCCTTTAACAATCATGGACAGCGCCAGAGCCGCCAGCGGCGATAAAATGTAACCGGGATACAATCTTCACAGCCATAAGTGCAATCACCAGGACTGACAGAACCCGGTATTTCTGTGCTGCCCATAGATGAGGCTGACCAGCAAGATGGCGGCTGACTGGTGTTACACCAGCCATAATCGCGGTAAGTATCAAGACCATTTTCTGCATAAACATAAGCCGCGTATAAAAGGACCCAATAGGTCGATAGCTCACCCGGTGTCATTGAATAACCGCAATCATCAACAACCTGTTGCGCCAAATCTTCGACCGCGCTGCTTCCGCTTGAAAGCTCAAAGGCTAAGACCGTCTCGATATAGTTTTCCTGTACGGCATTTGACCGTCTGGCATATACAACCGCCTGCTGTACCGGATCGCACGAATCGGTGACTGTGATCGTATAAATCGCGCTTTCTCCTGGCGTGCAGGTCCCCGTGCTGGTCACAATTCCTGTTGCGCTGTTTATTGCACCCTTGTCGATCGAATAGGTGTAAGGCTCGACCCCGCCGCTGGCTTCATATTCAGCGCCGGTGAAAATCGTTGTCGGCCCCGTCAGGAAAAGTTCGTCGCAACCGGCGCAAAGCTCGATATCTGTTTCAGGACATATCGCAATATCTCCTCCGCCGTTCAGTTCCTGATCTGTGCATAAAACGATGTCAGTCATAAGTCAGCACGTAAAAGTAAAGGGGTAGTCGTTGCCGTCAATCGTTGCCGTCGCCCCGTTGCTGCCGGTCACAGCGTTGGTAAAAACAAAGTAGCCGCCGGCATCGGTGACCGTACCGCCGCCGGAATCAAAGGAGACCGGGACCCCGGCATGTGGTACGCCATCGCAAATAAGACGGCGCTTGCCGCTGATATCTCCGCTTGTTCCGCTATCGCCATCAGATCCGCTGGCTGTCGTATCCGTCCCGCTCGGGTAGCTGACCGTTCCGACGCCGTCGTCGTCTGTCACCACGCGCACGATATCGATCGACAGGCGCGCAATCAGACTGCCGCACATAGCACTGATATAACAGCGGCCGGTGTATCCCCCGGCGGTCAGGTCGGTTGTTGCAATTCCGCCTGACGTGTAGGCGGTTGTCGTTGACAGTTCCGCCCCGGTCGGTCCCTGCAGGGTAAACTGCACAGGGGTCCCGTCGGTCACGGCGCTGCCGCCGCTCTGTTCAACCGTGGCGGTGATGGTCGCCGTTCCCGCTTCGTTTTCGACCTCGGCCGTGGTGTTGTAGCTGACATCGACCTGGCTGGTGCCAAAGGTGAAATATTGCGCGGCGTTGGTCACGCGCATGTAAAGGCGATGCTCGCTTGATACATAACGATAACCGGCGTATTGCAGGTCCAGCGCGCTGCTGATCTGCACCGATCCGGCGACCGCGTTGGCAACAACGACGTAACCATCGAACCCGATCGTTCCGTCGGCATATTGTTCGCTATGAACGGTCAGGTTGGTTTCGCTGACCGCCGTCTGGCCCTCGATGGTCGTGCCGACCAGGATCTGCGCCTTGTCGCTGGCCAGCTCCATGCTGTCGATCGCGCTGCCGAGCAACGACAACCAGGCGCTGCCCTCCTGGCTTAATGCCGCGGCGGTGATCTTGGCCGTGCCGACGGTCGTGCCTGATCCGATCTCGACCGTCGCCTGGCCGGCGGCATCGCATAAACTTGATGACTGCCCCAGGCTGGCGGATAATGGCGCGGAATTATAGGTTTCATAATCGATGATCACGGCCGTGCCGGAAGGCCCTGGCGTGATCCCCAAGGTGATGCTGGTCGTGTTTTGCGTGTAGCTGCCGCCGTTGGCAAAATTGGTGCCGCTGCGGTTAACGTCCGTCGCGCGATAAACGCCGATCACGCGGCCGATGGCGTTGTCGGTGCTGACCGCTAAATCTCCGGTGGTGTCCTGTTCTTCGCCGATAATTTCGTCGGCCTGGTCGGCCAATGTCCAGCTGACCGTTTCGGCCTGGGTATAGCTGACAATAAACAGCTGCGTGGCCTGGGTCGGCACGGTGATTTCGTCGGCGTCAAAACTGGTCGGCGTGATCCGCGTGCCCTTGACCGGGCTTTGTTGCGTGCCGCTGTTGAGCCAGACCGCCTGCACGGCGTAACAGCCGCTGACCGGAATGGTCGTATAAGATCCGGCGCTGATCGCCTCATCAATCACCGCTTTATGCTGCACCAGCTGACCGGAGGAATCGTAAACCGTGGCCGTGGCATCGGCCGTGCTGGTTCCATCGGCGTCGATACTGGTCGGAGAAACAGAAACGGAAACAACCGGCAAGGTCGGGCGGGTATAATCGGCCTGTTCGCCCTGGACGCGCACGGCGTTGCCAGGCTGCTTGCCGCGCAGAAGCTCATAATTTAAAGACTGCGCATCTGAAAATGTCCTGGTCGCTGTTTCGCTTAAGGCGCGTGACGGATGGTCATAAACTTCGAAGTTCAGCCCGTCGAGGCTGACGCGCAGCTTTGCGCCGCACATCTCGACCAGTTCGCGCAGCAGTTCCAGGCGCGGCCGGCGCGAAACCTGCCAGCGGCCGCCGGGGATGGTCGGATCGATAGCGGCCAGCCAGATAACCCCGACGGCGTCGCCGGTTAAACTGGCGGCATGTTCGGTACAGATCAGTCGCGCCATGTCGCTGGCGCTGATATCGTTTAAAAAATCATAAGTCAGCGGCCGAAACTCGGTAATAATGCCCGCCCAGGCGCGCCCGCTGATCTGCGGATAATCTTTGGCGCTTTCGATGCTTCCGCTGAGTTTTTCGATGCGGAAATAACGGCTGTAATCTTCATCTGTGATGCGCAGGCGCGCGCGGGTGCGGTTGGTTTCCGGGTCAAGCAGCCCGGCAGGGATGTCGATATCGGCGGCAAATGTCAGCGCGATGTCTGGTATAACCTGGCTGTCGCTGTTGGTGCCCGCGCTGCAGCTGCGCACCGATCCCTCCGGGACCTCGACCCAGGCGGGCGTGGCGTTTTCGACTTCGATCAGCCAATGGCTCATCGGTCGGCCTCATCGTCCAGGGCGTCGGCTAGGGCATCTACTGAGTTAAAAGATCCCCCTCCCTTTCCTTTGAGTAGTTCAGCGTTTAGACGTCGAGCAGCCTCAAATTGGCGGTTATAGGCGGCTGTAGCCAGATCGGCTGCGGCGGCTTTTTTCTTTTCCGCTTCTGCGGCTTTTTCTCCGCCTTCTGTTTGTGACTTTATTAATCCATCAACCGCAGGCTGCAAAAACTCCTTAATTTCATCTGCCGCCGTTTCGGCCATGCTTTTAAACTTTTTCTCTGTATCGTCCTGCTTAATCTGTAACCTTCCAAGCGCCAACTCTGCAGCCTCAAGTTCTTTTCTTAATCCATTTCCCCCCTCAATGCGGTTGATCGTGTCGCCGATATCTGCATAGGTGGCCTTAACGCTAGCGTCAGTATTGACTCCTGGAATACTGCCGATTCCCTCTAATAGGTGGATGAAAGCAAGACGGAGGTTATTTACCAGCTCAAGCCCCCAGATTTGCGCATTTTTCAGCAGGATATCGAAAAGCTCACGGATCTGCTTAAAACCTGACAATGCCAGAATCAGCATTTCAGCAGCTTTGATCGCTCCGCTAACGATCCCTGGAAGGGCCTGGAAAATGGCGATCAGGCCGGTCATGATCTTGTCGCCGAAGCCCTTGGCCAACTCGTCGAAGCGGCCGGACTTTTTCAGCTCGTTGATTTTATCGATCACGCCTTTAATGGCGTTTTTCATGCCGTCAAAAACACCGGACCCCATGACCGACTGGCGGAACTGAAACCAGGCGTCTTTCAGCATCGATGTCAGTCCGTCCCAGGTGTTGGCCATTTCGCCTGTTGCGCCTTTGAACTGGCTGCCGGCCTTGTTCCATTCCGACCAAAGCTGTTTCCTGGTTTCTTCTGCGCTATAGGTCACACCAGCCTGGAACCCGAGCATAGAGAGTATGCCACGCTCTCTGAACAAGTCCGCAGAGGCCGCTCCGGCAGACAACATACGGCTGACCTGCTCTGTCGTCTGTTGAATCCCCAATCCTGACGCGGCAGCCAGATCACCGATCAGCGGCATCCATTGAGTGATTTCATCGACGCCGCCCTTCATGATACCGGCTAATTGTGTTGCGGACGCCATGATCTCGTTGTACTCAAACGGAACCCGACCGGCATACTCGGACATCTCTTTGAATAGCCGGTTGCCTTCCTTCTGGCTGCCAAGCAGGACCTTCAGACGGACCTGATAGTTTTCTGTTTCGCGCGCCGCATTGATAAACGATTTTGCCAGCACACTGCCGCCAAGGGCCGTACCAAGGCCGACGATTCCGGCTTTCAGGCTGAAAACGCTGCTAGCCAGAGACTTTATCCGCCCACGAATGGTGCGGAAAACCTTGCTGGCTTTGTCTTTAGCGCTGACAATCAGCTGGATACGGCTGTTCTTTGCCATACTTTATGCCTCGGTTTTTAATTTCCGATAATGCTTGCGCCAGGCCGATATAAACAGGCGCGGCCAACGCAACAAGTAGGTGATTCCTTTAAAAACGATCATTTAAAACAACCCGATAAAAACGCCTCCGGTGATTGTCATCGGATCAGACCAGGAAAAGTCGCCCTCATCCTCACCGATCTCTGGGCCGGAGCGGGACAGGCCGACAAGCTCGATATGAAGAATATTCCCGGCGGTGTCGCCCTTGGTCATGCGAGCATTGACCGTGCTTCCGTCAAAAAATCCGGTGATCGGCGCGGCATCTTCGACCCATGGCGTGAGCGTGGCTTGTGCTTCAAATTCGCCTGACCAGGGCAACTCCGAAAAGCCCGTGCTGTTGATCCCGCCGCGGCTGCGGCGCGTGGTCAGGTTAAATTCAAGCGATTTCATATCCAACGCTGAACCATCAAACACCAGTTGGCATTCTGTTCCGATCAGCGGACTTTGATCGTCATAGCTCGGGCTGTTCGGGTCGGTCGCGGCCGATTCCGCGCAGGTCAGGCTGCGGACCCCGAACTGCCCCTGGATCACGGCGCGCTCGTTGACGCCGACGGACAGCGATTCGCAGACCGCATCGGTACATAGCAGGCGCAACCCGTCGAGATACTGGTCAAGGGTTAAATATTGATGATCTTCCGTGCCGAGATGCAGGTAGCAGACCCCGGCGGCAATGGCGTCGCCATCGGCTGGGGCCTGGCTGAAAGCCTCGGTAAAGGTCAGATCCTGACCGGACACGGCCGACACGCGGCCGATTTCGTAACCGCTGCCGATTTCGACGCGCAGCAACTGGCCGACATGGTAGGTGCCGCTGGTCGCGGTCAGTGTGGTTGTGGTTCCCGCGCCATTGATCGTGTCGGCAACGTTGGTGTATTCGGTGCCGAGCAGGGTTTCGAGCAACGCGGAAAACTCCGGCGCGGTCCCGGCCGTTCCGCTGCCGCGCAGTTCCAGCGTCAGCGATCCCTCACCCCAGCGGCCGCCAGCGGCCTGCAAGGACGGCCAGCGGCTACCGCGGATAAGGCCGCGATCGATCTGCTCACCCTTTGGCTGCACAAACGATGATTCCATGGTCGGATCGATGGCCATTGCATCCGTAATGGTGGCCGGCGATCCCTTCGCGGATTGGATGCCCGCATAAGCTGTCGTTTTCTTTTTCTGGTAAATGGCCATGAGTTAAGCTCCTTTTACATGTCCCAAAGTGTCGAACGATAAAGCACGGACAAAACAAGCTGCCCGAATGCAACTTTCTTGTTGGCTTCGTCAGCGATTAATTCTGTGTTGAGCGGGGCAACGTCATAAACGCCTGCGACCCCCAGATGCTCCGGATCAGACCCGATAGCTGTGAGCATGTCGGCCATCAGCTCGCGGCACTGCGTCAGCGAGCTCGACCCTGAAAAAGTGACAACCAGGAACAGGGTCAGCTCGTGATCACGCCGCCCGGCCCCGATTCCGTCCTGAGGCAGGGTGTCGCCCATATCACGGATGGTCACGGCCGGCAGGCTGTCATCCTCAAGCGGCCGTAAAAGCCAGTCATCAACCGTTTTGATTGTGGCGCTGTAGCCGTTGGCCGTGGTGATCGACTCCATACGGGTTTTCAGCGCATCGACAATGTTCTGGCGGATATTTGCCACGATCAGCTCCTGAGATAACGCTGGACCCCTCGGTCAAGCGCGTTTAAGACGTTGCGTTCAAGCCCTGAAGCTCCCTTATTGGCGATTCCGTGGAAATCGAAGCGGCTGCGGTAATGCGGCTGACCACTGAAAATAAAGATCGGCAATATGCGATTCCTGGCCCGTCCTCCGCCGATATTACTGCTTGGCACGGTGCGATAAATTCCGGTTTTGTTCGGATGAACAAAATAGCGAATCCCGGCACGGGCATCGCGGCTGCGTGATTTTTTCGCCCCGCGTGAAAATGGCTGCATGTCGGCTGTTCCACCGCGCGAGCCGCTGTAAAAAACTTTGTTGATAAAGGCTGTTGTCACGTTTCCGTAGCGATCGACATCGGCGAACTGCGTCGGAATCAAAAACGGCTTACCTGGCGGCGATACTCCGGCGCGTTGAAGCGTTTTTTCAAAACCTTTCAGCTTGCGATCTTCGCCATAAACCTGAGAGCGTAGAGCGGCCGGAGCATCGAACATGCCGATCTCACGCCGCGACCTGCGGCCAAACTCCCACTTGAAAGCGACGGCTGCGCGCAGGTCGTCTTTTTCAGCGGGAAAGAAAAACAGGCTGCGCCTGGTCCATGGCGTCGGTTGATCGATGTACATCGGCATGGCCTGCTGCACGGCCTGTTTGCTCTGTTTGGCGGTCTGCGTCATCCCCAGCGCGACCCACTTCGGGACGCTGTCGCCTAAAAAACTGAACTGGCGTTGCAGCTTGTCGACGTTTAAGGCTTTGACGCTGATTTCGAACATTTAGAACCCTTTGTTAGCCACTAAGGCTCGAAGAACACCAAGAAAATCAAAATCGTTTTTTTTGTTTAACCCCTTAAAAGCCCTTCTTTGTGCCCTTTGTGTCTTAGTGGCTATTTTTGGGCCTTCATATTTGCCGTGTATCGCACGATCTTAAGGCCGTGCGGCTAATAGCATTCGTAAATAATCAGCCTAAATGGCTGGCGGCCCAACTCGGCGAGAAAGCGCCGGAAGGTTGCGCCGCTGTTGCTGATTGTTCGTTTATGTTTCAGCTTTTCCACATGCTGGCCGAGCAGGATGCACCCCTCGGTGTGTTCGGCCTGGTTGCCCGCGTGAAAAAGGATATGCGTGCGGCCCGGTACGTCCTGCACCTGGAAGGTGCCGCCGTGGCGTGGTGATTCGTGCGGCTTGACCAGGTACGGCTGCGCAGGAATACAGCTGACATTTTTCTGGTTGTCGTATTCGCGCGGCTCCAGAGTTGCACAGAAAATCTGCTTATCAACGCGCAATATGCCGAACGTGCCCTGGCTGGTTGATTCGAGCCTGATCAGTTCAACGATGCGCATTTAAACGTCCTCCAGCATCAGGATGGTAAAACCTCCGGAGCGCTGCTCATAGGTTTTCACCTGATAGTCGCTCCCTCCAGTGTAAAAGCGCAAACCGCGCAAACCGGTGATCATCAGATCCTCAACATCCACTGTTGCGACTTTGGCCTGCGGCTCGGTCATCTCAACCGACGCAGAAAACTCGCTGACGATGCGCTGCGGATCGGTAAACTTGCAGTACAGATCCAATCCAGACAGAGATCCGTCATCGATGGTCGCCTCCTGCCCTGTGGCCTGAAGCATGGCGCGTGCTTGCGTGGCGGAGAACTGCATCGCTTACCCCTGTGGCTGCAGTGCCTTCTGTTTGGACTCGATCGCCTCGAGGACCGCTTCGCGGGTTTCCTCATCGCTGATCATCGTGTTCAGTTCTTCGACGGTTTCGACGTCGACGATCTTCTTGATTAAAGCTTCTTGCTCCAGCTCGCCGAGTCTCTTCGTGTATGCGATTTTGACCGTCTTGCGTTTTTCGTTTTCCGACATCAAAGCGTCCAGATCCTCCAAGCTTTCAGCCCTCTCAATCTCTTCGATCAACAGCTCGCGCTCGCTTTTGTCAGACCCGTCAATATCCTCAAGTTCAGCCATCAGAGCTTTGTTGACATCCCCGTCATAGCCGAATTCTTCGCCGCGCTTAAACTGAACAGGGCCGTCAACCTGGTAAAGCCCTTCTCCAAGGCTGGTCAATGAATGGTTGCGGGATGCGGCCTGATCCTCGCTGAGCTCAAGTATCCCCGATGCGACGTTCACGGACCGGCCAATAACTCGATATTTATCCATAGTTTTTCTCCTTTTTTTTGTTGATGGTTTGATAAAAAGCCGGAGCCTGGCTCCGGCTTTATGGTCAAAACATCAATCACCGATTAGGTGAAGGTTGTCAGGCATGACCGCTGCCAGAGGCCGTAACCGACGTTGCGGATGGCCTTGATGCCGTAATGGTGCTTGTCATCGTTAAATTCAAGCTCGCTTCCCTCGGCAACAGCAGATACCTGAACGCCTTCTTCTTCCTGACGAATCATGGCCTTGCTTTCGCAATCCGTGCGGAAGGTGGCAAACTTGGTTGTCCATGAACTTAATCGCGGATTGACGGACATCCCGACCTGAAACCCGCCGATCTGGCCCAGGGTAATGATGGTGTTGTTTCTGCCTCCTGTCGCTGCCGTGTCGACAATGATCTCGCTGCCGATCGCGGCCGCGGCTGACTTCATGAACACAACGGGGACCATGATGTTGAAAGCCATAGCGTCTTCGTTCATCGGCTCGCCCTGGTCGTCCTTGAAACCAAGAATGGTTTCGATCGACTGCAGGATAGCGCTCTCCATCTCTCCTGCGGTCGGGGCCGTGGTGGTTGTGGCGTCGTAGGTTTTGTCGTTGCTCTGGGTGCCGCTGTCGCCTTCGGAATGATCGGTATCGAAGAAATATTGACCGTCGTAACAAACCGTCGATTCTCCCAGGACGATCAGAGCAGATAGCAATTTTGCCCAGTGAGCGTTGGTCCTTTGGGCCAACTCACGCACGCGCATCATGACCTGGCCAGTCTTGTCGCGACGGATTTCGTCAACTAAAACCTCGAGAGTCGCCTCGAATTTTTTGTTGGCGATGGTGATCCCGTTTTCACGGAAACCTTTCGCATGACGCCCCCCAAGCCATTCACGCATCGCCGGTGAAAGCCCGAGAAATTTGTAGGTCTCTGATTCCTGGTCACTCTCAAAGTAGTTCGAGACGCCGGGAATCCATGTTGCCCCGATATTTTGTTCCAGAGCCGCGTAAAATTCTCCGATGATTGCGCGGCTGCCGAGTCCTTTTGCTCCCATTTTATTTTCTCCTTTTCAGATTGATGGTTGATTAGGCCTGCAGAGCCGCTCTGACGGCCAGCGCGTCAAATTCGACAATCGCGACACCGGTCGAAACCCAGCGTGACACGTAGCCGATCAGGCTATTGCTGGTGCTTGTCAGGGTGAAGGTGTTGTCATCGCTGGCGTAAACAGCCGGGCGATCATTGGCGGTAATGGCCAGCCCGGAAATAGCCAACTGAACCCGCCCGCGGGTTTTGACGGACACGTTCACATCGCCGGCGCTTCCACCACTGTTATCAGCCTTGCGATCGGCAAAGCCCTGGAAAACATCGCCGGCCACCAGGGGCCGGGAATAACCGCTGGCGTTCTCACCGACGGCCGCACCTTCGTAAATGATGTCATCCGCAATGACCGGATAGGCTTCAAGCTCTCCCAACTGGTAAGCGCGGGGAGTATCTACCGTAAGAGTTGCCATATTTTTTTCTCCTTATAAAAAAATTGAGTGATTTACTTTTTCAGAACCCTGGCGCGACCGTCTTTTTCGGCTTTTTTCCAAGCCATAAAACGATCAAAGTTTCCGCTGAATTCTGCCTGCAGGTCCTCGGACTGATCCCACTCGGCCTTGGCGCGCTCCTCGATGGTCCCTTGCGGCTTGCCTTCGTTCCCGGCATCGCCGGAAGGCGCGAGCGGATCCGGCGCATCATCCTGGTAACCCTTCAGGTTCCTGGCCTGTTCCGACTTAACGGCTTCAAGCACTTTGACAGCCGCTTCAGGACCGGTGGTTTTACCGTCGAACTTCAGTTCCGTGATCAGCTTTTCATGACCACGCACGGTTTGTGCCTCAACATCTTGAATGCGCTGGCGTTCTTGCTCGGCACCTTCCGTTTTTGCTGTTGAGGTTTTTTCTTCAATATCCGCCTCGGCGACATAACCTTCTCGCGCAGCGGCTTCGACATCCTTGACCAGGTCGGGGAATGCAGCCCGGAGCTGGTCGACATTTTCAATTTTCATGTCTTGCTCCTTTTTTTTGTTCGCCGCGACAGCACCGGCCCCGGCTTCATCATCGTTTTTGATTTTGACGATCAGGTCTTCGAGCGTGGAGACACCGTCCACAAGACCGGCAGCAACAGCTTGCCGACCGACGAAAACACGACCGTCTGCCATATTGGTGAGTACCGTTTCGACATCGACGCCACGATTTCTGGCAACCGCATCGACAAAAACTGAGTAGAGGTAATCAACTTTTGCCTGAATGTCGGCGCGGCCCTCTTCAGACAGCGGCGCGTACTGGCTTGAAATCCGCTTATATTTTCCAGCAGAGATCTCAGTCGTCTTGACGCCGACCTTCTCTTCCCACTTTGAAATATCGAAATGCGATGCGACCACGCCGATCGAGCCCGTCATCGTTGTATTATCTTTGATAAAAACCTTGTCGGCCGCTGACCCGAACCACATGGCGGCGCTGGCCATCAGACCGTCTGCCAGGGCATAGATAGGCTTATCTCCACGGCTCTGATAAATAAAATCTGCGAGCTCCGCCGTACCATCGACCGTTCCGCCAGGGGAATCGACCTGCAGGATCACTGCCTCCACCGCAGAATCTTCGAGGGCCTCAGCAATCTGCTGCTTTGCCAGGTCGGTCGACACCCCACCGGATATCTGAGTAAACAAATTCATCCGCTTACCAACAACACCTTCAAGCGGAAGGACAGCGACTCCCTCGATCAAAGAATATGCCGACTGCGTGTTATCCAGCGGCCTGCCGATACGGGCCTCAACCGCTTCGATATCGATCTTTTCTCCACGCAGATGTGTGGCATAGATGTGCTGGATCTCTTCCAGCATTTCCGGCTTGATCGCCCAGGGGCCTGATACAATATCAATCAGCTTCATGGTTTTGCCTTTCTTCTATAATCGACTGAACGGACTGCTTGAGTGCCGCCTTGATTGTTTCGATGTCTTTTTTGCTTTCCACAAGACCGGCATCCAGTCGCTTCTGATGCTCGCGGGCACGCTTGCGGTGCTTGTCGTCAAAATCTCCGCCGGTCAGCTGTTCAATCTCTTCCTCGATCGTCGAAACACCCTCGGCGATGCGCTTTGACGCGGCCTCGATCTCTTCTTTTTCGTTGATCATGCCTCGCGGATCACCAATCCAGGCCGATCCGGTCCAGGCTTTGCGCGTCATAACGTCGGAAAAATAACCGGGAGCGTAAAAACGCCCAAGAGCGACCATTTCGTCAAAAAAGGTTTCGTAAATCAGCTGATTGAAGCGCGCGGCAAACCACTTGCGGCGGCCGCTGAACATCCGCCAGGCTTCGAGCATCGCGGCACGAGAGGCTGAATAACTGCTGGAAAAATGCTTGATCAGGACCTCGAACGGAATTTCGATGGCCATTCCGATCTGGCGCAGGCAGGACAACCAAAAAGGATCAAACTTGCCGTTTGGTCTGTTCGGATCGTTAAACTGGACCTCTTCGTCCGGCAGCAACCCGACGACAGAGCTTGAATCAAGATCAATATCTGACACGTCGCGATTCGCGGCGTTGTTATCCTGAAGGAACTGGTTCCAATCCGGAGCTTCTCCGGTCGTCGATTTGATGAAATAAGTAATCAGCGCGCTACCGACAGCGGCATCCAGTTCGGCCTCTGTCAGTTTGCTGAGCTGTTTCAGGGTTTCGATAATCGGGGCCAGCTCTGGGACCCCGCGCGACTGGTTCGGGCGCAGCTTGCGGAACACATGAATCATATTCCTCCGTCCGGTGTTGATTCCGAACGCTGGTATAGGCGGATACCATTCTTTTTTGTAGCCGCTGATCGTCGCGCCTGGATGGCGTTTGAGCACATGGTAGGCCTTCGGCGCTCCGTTTTTATCTTTTTCAATACCACCGCTCAGGGTTTCCGTGTCGCGCTTGCTGTTATTATTGCAGACACGATCCGCCTCGATCAGCTGAACAGCTAACTGGTAAGGAAAACCGTCTTTGCGCTCGACCTTCGGCAGCAAGGCAAAAACATCGCCATTTTCAAACGTCTGTCTGAAAGCCAGAGCCTGGAGCTCGTTAAAAGGCTGGGTGCGTTCGACATCGCAATAAGTCGAATGGGCCCAGAGACTCCACTCTCGCTTGATCTCTTTTTCGCGCTGGGAAGCTTCGTCTTCTGTCAGTCCGAGATATTCATAATCAATAGCAGGCTTGAGCCGCAGGCCTGTCCCGATGACATTCGTCACCATGGTTCCGCAGGCCCCGGTTGCGATTGGTTCGTTGCGGATCAGGTCGCGCGATCTGTCGCGCAACGATGGGAGATCTGGCAGGATGTCGCTGTCAGCATCCCCTCCAGACGTTGTCCAGCTTTTTGTTCTTTTTCTGGTTTTTTTAGCTCCGGTGTACCCTCCACCAACGGCGGCGACGGCAATCCTGTCGGCCATGCGCCGGCGGCCAGATGACGGGCTGAAAAAATTAACAACCTGGTCGACCAAGTTCGGGCGTGCTTCTATTTCTTTTCCTGATATTTTAAAGCGGACGGGCTTCATCGCATCCCCAATCGTTTAACGGCACGGCGATTAGGTGTGCGCTGAATGACGCGGGTGTTCCAGACATCGACACCTTTCTGGATTTTTTCAAGATCGGCAAGCGTCAGACGATCGCCGTCGATTTCAACGACCTGACCTCCTAAAACAGCTGTTTCAGCGTCGAGATATTCCTGCAGCTTTGCTTCGCATGTTGCTAAATCGAGTCCGGCCATTACATACTTTTCCCCTTAAAAATAAGGATGAAATTCTGAAGACGGCCGTTATTATGAAATGGTTTTCAGATGATCAGGGAGAGGGCTTTTGCACGCATTTGCACGTGGGTGCACAAAATGTTGTGGATAATATTTAATTTAAACACTAAATATTGGATTATTAAACGTTTCAAACTTGACACACTACCAATGTAGTGGTGTAGATATAAAACAACGGCTCAGGGGTGAGGCCCTGAGCCGTCGTAAACATGGAGTCGTCATTCATTGATGTTGGCGCATTAAAAATGACAACCCTGTACTCTTATATAATTGTGTAGAACATTTGACGGCTCCTGTCAACTTTCAAACCGAGTCAAAAAGGAGCAAAACATGTCAAATAAAGTCAAATGCGTACCAAAAAGAACAAACAAGAAGCCTGGCCCAAAAACCGTAACAATACCAGGACACAAACGGTCGAAGCCAAAACCGATCAAAAAAACATGCAACAAGCCTAAATAAGTAAACAGCGCCAACATGAAGGGCCGGGAAACCGGCCCTATTTTTTTAACACTCCCTAGCCATTTCAGCTTTTTTTATTCTCTTCTGATTATATTCAGTGACCGACAATGCCGTAATCCTGGTCCCCCGGCGGCCAGGGTTGTCATTGGCGTCGACCAGATCGCCTTGTTCGACCAGGTGATAAACCTTACGCGCCGACACACCGAGAACCTCCGCCGCTTCGACAACAGAATAAGATAGGTTTTCAAGGATGTGCTGCCGCTTGACGCGTTCGATATCGGACGAAGAAATGTTCAACCGTGGCATTTTAGTCATCGTTTTTTTTCCTCTTGCTGGAAGTCCGGCGGCGGGGCTTCGGAGGCTCATAGGTTCCTGCGGCAATCTGTTTATACTGCCCCTCCAAACTATCCCAGTTCGGATTGAGATAATGCAGCCCGATATAGCCGTAGTTGGTCAGATCGAGCTCTTCGTTTTTGGCGTTGGCTTTCTTTTTCAGCCAGAAGCGTTTTTTGCGGCCGTACTTGTCATATTGGTCGACGGGCTTCTCGGACGTGAGCTGCTGGAAGCGTTCATAATCCATGTCCGGCGGGAAGTGCATGAACCCGGGACCGTGATCTTCGACCTGCATATAATGGTGGAGATCGTTCTTGCCGATGATGGTATTGACGATCAGCAGCGGAACATGGCGGCGCTGCTTGCGGCTGGGCCAGCTCATGCGCACCAGGGGTGCGTCGTAACTGCTGGAGCCTTTGAGGCCGAACACCTGGCGGGTAAACCGTGAGCGCAGATAACGGTAGGCCCGTTGTGTGGCGTCTCCCCCGGTATCGATAAAGGTGGCCGCAATCTTCATTAGCGCTCCGGATTCGTGGTCCCAGGTCCGCTGGAGATATTCGTCCAGCTGATCCCAGACCGCATCCTCAGACGGGGATCCGGCAAATATCTTCAGATCGATGCGCCAGGATTCATACCCGCGCCCGAAAGCGGTCAGCCGTGCTTCCAGGCGGTTGGTCTGGATGTCCACGGTACAGATCAGCAGCAGCGCTTTTTGCGGTACCCGCCATTTTGCCCCATCCGGCCACCACTGATGACGACGGGCGTGCAGGACCTCGGCAGCGGTCAGGTCTTCTTCGCTGATGCCGCTGAAACTCAATCCTGCCCAGTTGTTGTACCAGGCTTTGAGCTTTTCCGGCTGGTCCTGGGCCTCGAGCCATTCGGCGACGCAATCGGACAGGCTGCGGAACGGGGTGACCCAGGCGGGGACGTGGACACCGACGGCATAGGGATACTCGACGTCATGCCGTGGTTTGATCGTTGCGTGCTGCAACGCCTGGTCGCGGTCATGATCGGACCAGCGCGCCTGGCAGTGGGCACATTCGTACCAGGCGGAGCGCCGGCGGCGGATGGTACGGGCATCGGCTTCGGTTTCACCGTCGATGGTCTGTTGCCCGGGCCATTTGAATTGTTCCCAGACCATGGGCTGGAAGGTGCCGCACTCCGGGCATGGAACCTCGACATCATAGATCACATCGCATTCGGCCAGGGCGTCATCCACCGGGCACCCGGCATCCGTCGGGGCCCCGAGCTTGATGACTTTTTTGCCGTATTTTTCATAGGTGGCCGTGCGGACTTCAGCTTCCTTGATGTTGACGACGTTCTTGTATTTACCTATCTCATCAAGGATCACCCAGCGGTAGGCCTCGGAGGCCAATGACACCTGGCTTGTGGCCCAACCGATTTCGATGGTAGCGCCGGTGGCCAGGTTGATACTGTAGATTGTGGTGTCATCCGGGTTCTTGCTCATGATCTCGCGCAGGGACTCGGAATCCTCGATCATGGGAATAATGCGTTTTTTTGAATGTTTCTTGACCGATTTCTCATCGGCGAGCACAACCAGGGCCGCGTCGCTGCCCGTGGAATAATCGATCTCGCGGCCGAGGACGTTATAAACCGCGTCGCTGATCCCGGTCTGGCTGCCCTTGGCGATCACCAGTACGCGCACATGCGGCAGCGCGGCCAGGTCCATGACCATGGCGCCGACTGGATTGCCGCTGTTGCGCCACTTCCCGGACTTGGCCCCGCGGCGCAGGTAGCGCTCTTTCTCGGCCCATTCTGACGGCGGCAACTTCTCCCGCTTCTGCATGATGCGCCGCTCGGCCGGGCGTAATGGATATGTGAGATTTTCGGCTGTGTTCATAAAGTTAAAACCTTGTTAGCCACCAAGACACGAAGAACACCAAGAGAATCAAAAACTTTAAATCCTGCTTTATGGTTAAAATCTAAAGTCAAAATCTTTAAGACTTTCTTCGTGTCCTTTGTGCCTTGGTGGCTATACGCTTTTAAGCCCCGTGGAATTCATCAAAAATATCAGCCAGCCTGTCCATATCACGCTGCAGCCATTCGGGCTGGCGGGCGACGATGGCGGCGCGGATTGTTTCGCTGTCAATCTGTTTGAGGACCTCGGCCAGGATCGCCTGAAGCCGGTCCGGCGCCGAGGTCTCCAGGTGGCGGCGCAGGCCTGCGAGAACGGCGGCGTCACGTTGTTCCTCGGCTTCGCGTAAAAGGTACTTGCCACGTTTCAGGTCGTTTTCGAGTCGCAGCTTGTCCGCCTGCAGGCTGATCAGCTCGGATCGGCTGTCCTCGGCCTCGCTAGCGGCGCGCTGCAGGTGCTTTTTTGCATAGCGCTGTAAGTCGATCATGCGGATGGATTTGACCCGGCCATTGCGAGACCTCTCCGCCGGCAGCAGCCCTTGCTTGACGTGATTGCGCACGCTGCGTTCGGTGATGTCGTAGCCCTGCTCCTCCAACCAGGCGTGAGCCTGGGGGATGCTGGGGATGGTTTTTTCAGCTGCTTTGGTCATAAAAAAACTCCACTATCTCAGCGGATCTCGCTCGGCTATACTGACCTGTCTATCTATTGTTAGACAGCAATATCCAGTTCAGTTTTCAACGACTCAAGGTCACGCACCATCGAATCAGCGAAGCCATACATCACATCAAACTCGCCTTTTGGAAAGTCTCCGATCATGAAAAGCTTTTTACCAGCGCCAACTGCATAGCCAGCCTCTAAGTGCGTGCTCTTACCGCAAGGGTGAAGCATCACAACAGCATCAGCCCAATCAAGATGTTTTTTGTCTTCTGTAAAAGCTTTCCGGCTTCTCTCGTCCTCAAGAAAAGAAATTGCGTCAATTTCGTTAAGGTTCCCTACCTCATTATAATGGAATACAAAACGCCCTGTGCTTGCATCAGCAAAACAGTCGACCTCGTGCCCCCAATCTCTCAACAACGATGCAAGCTTCAAAACTTCAGCTTCATTTTTCCATGAACTAGCAACATATATCTTCATTTTCGATCTCCTGTGAAAATGTCTAACAATCCAATAACCCAGATCGCTGACGCTCCTGGTTATCTCTGTGCGTTAAATTTCTCGATCTTTCACACCATGTCCACAGCACGCGCTATCAACTCCATTAATATGGCCAATACAGGCGTCGTAATCTTCCTCAGTCGGAGGCTGGCCACAATGCCGGCATGGCCTGTTCTCATCGATCGGTGACATGGTGTCTTCATATATCCAGCGGCCATCTATGAAGATAACCGGCCATCCTCTACTATGTGATTTTGCTGCCACGCTTAAACCTCCTAATATCCGTCTGTGTTTTGCGCGTATCGGCTCATCGTTTTTTTCGCCTCAGCTTCTCTATAGGAATTACAAACAAAACAATGGGAGTTCCGATTCCTTTAATTGCATTTTCTCTTCTTTTTTCTTCAATATTTTTTCTTTTTCCCACTGTCTCAGCTCTAATTGGACCCGGTCAGAGAAGGTAACCGGCTTACGGATAAATTCTGACAGGCCATTATTATCAACAATCTGAATGCCAATTTCTGTTGGAAAGCCTGGCCCGCTGAATTTAATTTTGCACGCTGGGCAACAAAGCCATCGATCAATTTTTGTTTTAGAAATAAATCGGCTACAATCTGCTGAAAAACCACAAATACATATTATTTCAACCATAGCTTTTATCTCCGTCTCACCCTCTCAGCGGCTCTGCTTTAAGAAAACTCACCTGACAGCGCCGCTCAACGTCAACATGCCACTGGCGCGTCGGACAGCGGCGATCCGGTCCATAGATCGGCTGGAACGGGTTACCGTGCACATCGATCAGATTCTCAGACCCACAGCGATTGCAGACGGCTTTTCCGCTCTGTTGACTGATGACGGCGAACGATCCGAAAAAGCATGACCGGCAGGCGGCCTGGTTGGCGTTGATCATGATTTTCACCAGACTATCTCCTCTTGTTTTGCTTCCGGCTCATCCGGAAGCGGCGTGTTTTCTGTTGTATGATCGACAGCTCTTGTTTCCACCAGCCGGGTTTCGAATATCTGGGCGGCGCTGTTGACCAGGTCAATATCCTCAATTTTCGCCGTGCTGAGATGCACGACAAACTCGCCGATCAGGCCGCCGTGTTTTTTGTAGAGCAGGGCCTTTTCGGCCACGTCCTGGCTGAGGCCCTTCATCAATCTGATTTCATCCGGCATGAAAATCACGGCCCCTGGATAAACCAGGCGCAGGCGCTTGATGTCTTTTTCACTGGTGGCGATGACATACTCATGGCCGTTAACGGTCTGGCCCTTGATGTGTTCCGGCACAACCGGTGCGGCAGACGGGCCCTGCTGATTTTTATCAGGATTGTTTGCGGAACGGCGCCAGACGTCCGGCAGGCCGGACTGGATCCACAGGCGGATATCGACGCCGGCGGCGTAAGCCTCGCCCGGGTCCTTGCCCTTCGGGACGGGAAAGCGCACAGCCTGGTCGAACTGTTTTTTCCAGCGGTCCCAGGCTTTACCCCCGGCATTGTTGTCGTCAAAGTCGAGGGCCACCAGGATCAACCCGGCTTTTTTCAGCGCAGCCAGGGCCCGCTCATCCGGACGCGCGGTGCTGTTGCCCAGGGCCAGGACGCCGACCAGGTCACCGGCGGCGTGATGGCAGAGCATGCCGTCGAGCTGGGCTTCGACAACGACGATGGCGGGTTGCCGATCGTGGAGCAGCAGCGGCGCGGTGCCGCCTTCGGGGACAACGTGATAGTCGATTTTTTCCGTGGGCGGAACGCGATCGGCTTTCGGGCGGCGGATGCGCAGGCTGTCGATCCGTGATTGACCCCCATCGGCGATGATATTGGGAATGACGATTCCGCGCGGCAGCCATAGGGCGTCCGGACGCTTGTTTTTCTCCTTCGGAGGGATGCCCCATTTCTTGCGGCTGGAATACATGCAGTTGCGCTCGGCCGTGCCGATCCAGCCGAGGCCGTAGCGCCGGACCGCTTCGACAGGCAAACCGCGACCGGCCAGGTAGTCGAGCTGATCGGTGTTGTCGAGCAAAGCGTCCTGGGCTTTGTCCAATAGCTCACGGGCGGAGGCCTGCCAGGACTCTGCCGGGGTGCGACATTCGCGGGCGCTGGGCTGGTCTTTTACTTTTTGTTGCGGCGGCTGCGGCGCGGCGTAGCTGGATGCGTTTGACGCGGTGCGATCATCCAGTTGCTTGCCGGTGCGTTCGGCCGCCTGGCGGAAGCTGAGGCCGTTGTACTCCATCAGAAACTTGATGCAATCACCGCCGATATCGCACTGGCGACACCAGAACGATCCTTGGCCGTCGTACTGTTGCGGCCAGGTGTGGAAACGGTCCTCACCACCGCAACGCGGACAGGGTGAATGATATTCACCACCCTTGTAGGTCGACACCCGACGCGGGGTGATGTTGTGATCGGCGAGTAGTGAGAGGATCATGGGTTTATTCCTCGACCAGGCGCAGATCGATATATTTATGCCCGTTCGCTGCTTTCTGGCTGCGGAAGAACATTTTCATCACACTGCCGAAGGCTTTTTGCGACAGCGGCGAGCCTTCATTCCAGCGCTGAAAAGCCTGGTACAGATCGGTTGCCCCGATCGTGCAGCCCGGTTCCTGGATACAGCAAGCGGAAATAAACGCTTCAACGGTTTTGCGCGGGGCTGTATAGGCCGGTTGCAAAGACTCGGCAATGTCGTCCAGGTCGATTCCAGTCAGCCGCGTGAGCACCTGCAGGCCCTTCTGGTTGGGTTGCATGACGATCTTTGTCAGGTCGAGGCTGTACTTGATATCGATGCCGTGGGGATTGTCCAGCCGCCGGGCGCGGTTGTGTTCGAACTCGACCCGGGACACGCGACTTTCACCCCGAATCTGCTCCGCCATATCGTAAAAAGCCCTGACCAGCTTCTTCTTGAATTGGCGCACCACCGGCGTGTTGCTCATGTAGGTCAGCAGTAAGGTGGCCTGTGGTTCGTTGAGAAGAACATATTCGGTATCACCACCACCATGTTGACCCTCTGTTCTTGGTCGGATTTCAAATCCGAGCAAGCCGAACTCTTTCAGGTCTGTTTTGTATTTTCTGACCAACTTGATAACCGACGCATGTTGCTGTTCAGTGCCCTCAGCAATCGCCAGGGACGTGGTCAACGGGGTTTTGTCTTTCACCAGGATCAGATCAGTCATGGGACACCTCCAGATGGGCCAGCAAAGCATCCAGCTTGCGGTCAAGATTGTGCATAAAGGCCAAAGCTTCGTGATCCGGAAATTTTGGCGTGCATCCAGCGAAAGCATCTTCGAGCAGGGCTTTCAACTGGGCTTGTCGATTGTTTGTGATGGCGGTTTTTTGCGGGGTGTGGCCTTTGACAAGGCGCAGCTCGGGCGTGTTGTGCATAAAGTTTCTCCTGTGACTAGGGGTTTTTAAAGGCCCCTTTGCGCCTTCCAAAACGCAAAAAGGGCGAACCGTGCGGGTTGGAAGACCGGCGTCACAGGAAACCGGCGTGCCCGAAGGCACCCCGCACGGCCGCCCAGAAGACAGCCATGCACCGGATACAAAAAGACCACTGGTAGCAAAACAGTGGCGGTATCCGCCTGTAACATTCGGGCTTCCAAACCCGGTTGATGATTTTGCATCAACGGGTAAAGTATGCCCAAAGGCGGATTTGTTGTCAAGCGCAACACCGATCATCAGCAATCATCCTCGTTCAACAATATTTTTATTTTCATCCCGCCACCCTTTCGTTGTTGAAATCAACCCGTGCACCATCCGTGCACCTTGTGCACCATTGATGCACCTTTTTTTTCCAATCCACCACAGCTAAACCAATAATAAAAACAAAGACTTATTTAGTCTTATGTACCTTGTGAACCTTTTTACTAATAAAATGTTATAGATAAAAAATAACTCTATTCAATTCTCGCGCGCGCGCATGTGCGTATATTGTAAAAAAGGTGCACACGGTGCACGATCTTCTAATTCTGGTTTAATTTCGCGCCCTTCCCCCGTGTACCGTGGCTCGAAAATGGTGCATCAATGGTGCACAAGGTGCAGCGATCATGCACATCAGAACTCAACCTCCATCAACCGCAAGCCAGTATAGAAATATCCACTGGACCGCTTGATCCTCTCGTACCGCCGCATGAGCTGCTTGCCGAACCATTTAGGGCTTGGCGGTTTTTTCCCGACTCCGGCTTTGTACCACTCCTCAAAATTTCCGTAGAGGGTGCTGGCCTTGGTCTCGGCCCGGTCTTCGTCGGTGTCGACACATTCGTCAATCCAGTCCTGAATCAGATCTTCTTCGCGTCGATATTCGGCTGTGGCTTCGCGGACGTAGGGCGGTGGGGCCAGGTGGCCGTCGCGTTGCCATTCGAGACATCCTTTGACCAGCCAGGTCAGGTGCAGTTGCCGCATTTCTTTAAAAGTGTCAGGCAACTCGGGATCCGCCAGGCGTTCGTTTTTGTCGGGATCCGGCTCGCGGTCCTTGATGAAGCTGATCTCAAAGTGCAGCAGGCGGCAGCGCTCCCAGAATGCGAAGTCGTCTGCTCCGGCCCTGGGCTTGTGATTGGTGAGCAGGAAAAGGGTATGTGTCGGCAGAAAAGTGATCGGCCGTTTGTCGTGCGGCCAGCGACCGGTGAGCTTGTCGCCTCCGGTGAGCCATTTGACGCGGGAGCTGCTGAACTTTCGGCCTTCGTCAGTTTCGCTGGCGTAGGCGATGCGCAGGCCGCGCAGGCTCATGATATCCGGGCTGGCGGCCGCGGCTCCCCTGGCGCCTGGCTGCTCGAGAAGCATTTCGGCCGGGATCGGCTGGGCCAGCTCGCCCAGGGTGTCGGCGATGCCTTCGATGAGCATCGACTTTCCGTTGCGGCCGAGTCCGTTCCAGGCGAAGAAATCATGAATCTTGCTGTGGCCGGTGATGGCATAGCCGAGCACCTTGCGGGTGTAGTCGACGACGTCCTGGCGATCGTTGAGCACGGACATGTAGACAGTCTCGATCGGCGCGGTGTCGACATCAAGCCCCTGGTATTCGGTCGGGCAGGCCATGGTGAGGTAGTCGTCAGGTCGGCCGTCGCGCAGCATGCCGTTGCGCAGATCGACGACGCCGTTGGGGCAGGCAAGAAACCAGGGCTGCTGATCGAGATCCTCACCGTCGACGGTGAGACCGAATTGACCCATGCGGGCGGCCTTGAGGCACGCTGATATCCCGTTGATCGAGCGCAGTTTCTTGGCGCGTTTGTGATATGACTCCTGGAGTTTTTTCAATTTGCCCGCCAGGTCCCTTTCCTCTTTTGATTCGGCGTCCTTGATCATCTCATTCAGGCCGTCTGCGGCTTTGAGATATTCCACGGCCACCTCTTCAACCGCGGCTCCTGATAAGTCTTTTGTATCGCGTTGCCAGTAATGGCCGGACCAGTGGAGCCATTCTCCGGCGGAGGTGTTGTAGATAAACCGTCCGCGCATCAGGGCGATGTAAAGCAGTCCATCTCCGACTTCGTTGGCGCGCAGGCAGTGGCGCACGTAGCGCTTCGTCAGTCCGGATTCGGTCTGTTCATCGTCTCCGCTGAGTTCTTTTTCCTCGGCTTCGACACGCTCCTCAACGGCACGCTGGAGGGCATCGATATCGTCCAGGCGATCGTCAGGCATCAGGCATCAACCTGTTGCGCCAGTTGTAAACGGTGCTGTGATCGCATCCGGTCATGGCCGCGAGGGTATACACCGGGATCTCCCAGTGAAGCATTGATAGCATGAACATCAGCTGACGATCGGACAGGGTCGAACCTTCGATGATAGTGCCGGTGCGTGGCGATGAGTTGCGATCACACACCTGGCAGCGGACCCGTTTTCCGTCGAACAGCCGGGAGGTGTCGCTCTCTCTGAACGGCTCACCGCAGAATGGACAGCTGGGATTAGCGCCCCTGGTCGCCTCGATCACCCAGCGGCGGCAGGCGTCATCATCAAGCATATCCGGGCCGAATGACTCGGCCACACGTTGTGGCGTAAGTTGCTGTAATTGCATGCAAACCTCTCAAACAACAAAGCGAAAAACGGAAAACCAAAAAATATTCATTCGTAGTCAGCAATCGAGGTGCGAATTACCA
>Ga0272443_10001225_pt1 | contig 39371 bp, 36 predicted proteins | sample SSMAcet12_FD_193581 | JGI IMG/M metagenome (GOLD analysis project Ga0272443, IMG submission 193581) | Marine sediment archaeal communities from Little Sippewissett salt marsh, Falmouth, MA, United States - SSM-Acet-12 | ecosystem: Environmental > Aquatic > Marine > Wetlands > Sediment ...
TTACTTTCCTAAAATTTCAATTCCTTGTGCGAAATACATCATGTGCTGGCCTTCGTGCATCACTTATAAAAAAATAATGCCAAGCCCCTTATTTGGCTCGAACATCAAGGATGTTGTTTTGCGTTCCAAAGCAATTCCAGCAGGTCTGATCATTCTTGGGATCGTTCCACCATTGCCCATCCACCAAAAATCTGTACTCGTATCTTCCGGCAGGCAGCATGGCAATCTTCTGCCAATCGCCATTCTCATTTTTTTTCATCGGATGTTTTGTATCGCTCCACTCGTTGAAATCTCCCATAACGGCGACCCGTTTCGCTTCAGGAGCATTTAGTGAAAATACTACCTTTCGCCTCTTGATATTTGTTTTTGTCTTTTGTTTTGCCATTGAGATAATTCCTTTCATGAATGTGTAATTTTTAATTCATAAAGCCTCTCAAAATATTCACAGACTATATCTGGCCTGGGGAAGGTTACCCGCTATTTATTTCTCACTCTATTATATCTACCCTTTTCCATTTTCGTTTTAAAATGAACTCGGCAACTCCTGAAAGGTTTCGGGGGAGAGCTCTGTTTGAAATACCTTTCTACAATCAAGTGCCATTTTTATTCTGAGTTTTAGACCCCTTAGGTCAAAGCTTTTAATGACATAGTAATCAGCAACCATAGATCGGGGATCATATCTGACGTCAGAGCATGCGGTGGATATGATGACAGGTATGTTATAATACATATTTCGAATTTTTTGAAGTATATCCAGACCATCGGTTTTGGGGACTTTTGGTTCAAAGATGATGATATTCGGGTTGAGCTTAGCGATATTATCTAAGATACCTTCGCAATTGCTTGTACCGATGACTTCATATCCTTCCTCGGTCAGTTCCTCCTCGTAGAGGAAACGTATGGCGTCGTCATTATCTATGTGTAGGATTCTGGTCACAATAACCTCCTGATTTTGAGCACAAGATCGATTTTCCTTTCGATATATGTAAATCGGGTTTTCACTCTGATGAGTCTTCTACTGAAGTTTCCAGCTACCGTTGCCCTTCCTTACCTTGTATTTTGTCACCTTGATAAATCTTTTTGCGTTTATTCTTCTGACTTCACCAAAGACCTCCACCTCTTGTCTGACGAGATCCTTTAACTCAGTCCCTTTCCCTTCATCCTCGATGACGTACTCATCCTCGCCGTGGGTTGAGATGGCAATTGCCACCACATTGCCGTTTTCATCCCATTCAACGGGGATGATTACGCCTCTGCCTCTCATCAAGGTCATACCTGATCTCCTTGTTGTCTCAACTTTCAGAGCGTCGCGAAAATGTTTCAATGGACTTAATAAGGCAAAAGATATGCCAAAATATAACGCTTTAAAATTGCATGGATTTTTCCTTTGTGCAACTCACAGGCAGAACCTTCAGTTCCGGTATTAAAGGCTTATTGTGCATAAGTGGGTATCCAGAAATAAATATCATCGTTTTGAACATTGCTAATTATCAAATATTTTGAGGCTTCCTTCCTCAAATTCAGCTGTTTTTAGCTTAAATGAAAGAGCTAAAAGACTTTTTTTCGAGATAGGAACCCTGAATTCCGAAATCAACAGGACCGGAACCCTGAGTTCTTATTGCTCAATAGATTAATTATTTCAAACTATTCGGATAGGTTACAGCTTTTGATGGTAAATGGATTTTCTTTATAAGCGAAAAATATGAGGCAATGAAAAGGTGGTTTGCATCAGATAAATTTGATTTAGATCGGGATGTATATTAAGGGTTCGCCCTAAGTGCGTCGGGATTTCAAAGGTCATCTGATTTAGACCCTCCTTGAATAATTTATTTCGGCGCTACCCTATGAATGCTTCTGAAGGAAGTTTTTCCAGCACCTCCCTGATTTTTTTATTCAAATTGGAAAATTTTCCATCTATCTCTTTTTTTTGAAGATCCCAGTCAACTGGACACTCCTTATTGAGAATCTCAATTTGATCTTTAATCTCGTTGATGATCGTTTGCAGCTCGTTTAAGACCGGAGAAAAGGCTTCCTTTTCGCCAATGGGTATCCCATCCAATTTGCAGAAAATATCTTTGACTTTCGCTTTCCATTCCATAAGCTCACTTTTTGATCCCTCGCAATAATCCTTCACGTCCATGATTACGCCCTTTAATTTTGCTGGCAACCAACCGGGAATCTACACCCTGTGATCATAAAGAGTAGTCCCCTAATTGAGTCAAAACGCAATGAGGGAGGCTTCAGCGATCAGCGGTCAGCCTTCAGCCTGGGGATTTTGAAAATAGATTTATAGGTCTTCTATACCAATCTTATAATTGTCTAATCGAAAAGCATTAAGCTGATTTCCGATAGCTGAATCCTGATGGCTTCCTTTACTTTTTCGTGTGTATTCTCGACATTAGACATCCGCTCTGTATCCTGATTAGCCTCAGCCGCTTTAATCCTTTCCCGGGCAATATCTTCTGTTGCCTTGGCCCTGGCGAGCCTTACGTTTGCAAGGAAAACCTCGAACTCCGTATCCTTTAGGGCTTGCAGACCCTCCTCGGAAAGCTTTGCCAGGTCAGCAAAGTCGACGGAGCGGTCTAAAAGACCGCCATAGGAAATAGAGTGGGCGGCTACAAGAATGGCAAAACTCAAAATTAGCTTTCTCATCCTGAATCTCCTTTCTCAGTAGCATTGATTTTCTACGAGCCCCGATGTTCACTCCTTTTCTTGCAATGCTTCGAACCCTACTACAATGTCCAGCAGTTCCTCGGTGATGGACATCTGGCGACGTTGGTGAAAACTTGAGTTCAGCTCAGCCAGCATCTCCTCGATATTTTTTTCTGCACCCTGCATGGAGGCGAGTCGGCTGGCATTTTCGCTCGCCAACGACTCGGCAAATGCTCGAAACAAAGAAACAAAGAGATACTCTCGAATCAGTGAAGAAAATAACGGACCCCATTCCATGGTAAAGAGCGGAATACTCCGGGATGGCCAGGATTGCGCCTTAAGTGTAAGAAGCCATTCTTTATCCATTGGCAAAAGATGGACCGTGTGGGGTTGGTAGGAAGCGCTCGATGTTTGTCTCGAGTAGAAGAGATAGATATGATCCAGCTCTTTTTCCTGATTCCAAGATTCGATTTTGATCAGCGTGTCCTGCACCTTCGGCGTGATGCCGGAAACAGAGCTTGGGACGAGAGAGACCCCCTCCACCGGTTGTCCCGCATCTTCGAAAAGCATTGCCAAACGCTCGCCGATGACCATGATCGTTCGGTCCTCCGCTTTGACGCCCAGCGATTCCATGGTTGACAAGGCGTGAGATAGGACCTTCTCGTTTAAGGCCCCGGCCATTCCCTGGTCGGTGCCAAAAATGACCGCACCCAATCGATCCTTGGAAGCCGATCGGGCCCCTACCATGAAATGGGGGCTGTCACGCAGGACGGCCTCGAGACCCAACTCAACAGTCCGATTGTAATCCTTGAGAGACTCAACAGCCCGTTCATACTGGCGGATGTTCACCGCTGCCAGCGCCTTCATGGTCTTCACGACTGACAGGAGGTCCTGGGTGCTCTCGATCTTTTTCTTCAAGCCCTCGATCGTTTGCATGCTGCTTTTCCTGCTTTTTTAGGCCTGCTACTGCGCGTTGCGCCGCTGTGAAAAGGGTTTGGATGTCCTCTTCAGCGAGTTCCTCTCCCCGCTCGATTCGATCACACACATCGGAAAGTTCCTCTTTGACGGTTTTTCCAACCCTTCTCTCTGCCTCCGCCATTTCCTTTACATCAAGCTCGTCAAAAACGCCCCTGTTGACGGCCACAAGTGAGGCAATTTGCTCAGAAACAGAAAGAGGGGCATATTGGGGTTGCTTAAGGACTTCCCGGACACGACGCCCTCGTTCGAGCGTTTTTCGAGTGTCGTCATCCAGCCGGGTTCCGAATCGGGAAAATGCTTCGAGCTCCTCGAATTGCGAATATGAGAGCCGGAGATCTCCTGCCACCGCCCGATATGCCCGAAGCTGGGTCTTACCGCCAACGCGGGAGACCGATTTTCCAACATCCACTGCGGGCAGGTTCCCCTTCTGAAACAGTTCGGGGGAGAGATAGACTTGTCCGTCGGTGATGGAGATGAGGTTGGTCGGAATATAGGCGGACATGTTTTGAGCCTCAGTCTCGATGACGGGCAAGGCGGTTAATGAGCCCCCTCCCAGCTCATTTCCCAGATGGGTAGAACGCTCCAGGAGTCGTGAATGAATATAGAAAACATCTCCGGGAAAGGCCTCTCTGCCCGGAGGCCTTCTTAGGAGCAGTGAAAGCTCTCGGTAGGCCCGCGCATGACGTGTTAAATCGTCATAAACAATAAGCACGTCCCGGCCCTGCGCCATGAAGTATTCGCCCATGGTCGTCGCGGCGTAGGGCGCCATGAACACCAATCCAGGGGGATCCTCCTCTGTGGTCACCATCACGATACAATACGCCATGGCATGATGTGCCTTCAGATCGGCGATGACTTTAGCGAGGGCGGATCCTCTTTTGCCGATGCCGCAGTAAATGCAAATAACATCCTTATCCTTTTGATTGATAATCGTGTCTAAAGCGATTGCAGTTTTGCCCGTCTGACGATCACCCAGGATGAGCTCCCTCTGGCCGCGTCCGATGGGAATCAATGCGTCTACCACTTTGAGGCCGGTCTGCAAAGGGACTGTCACCGGCGCACGATCCATAATCCCAGGCGCCGGCATTTCAACGGGTTGGCGACGCGTGACTCCAAGTGTTCCAAGATTATCCAGAGGATCTCCTTGCGCATCCACAACCCGGCCCAGCAACCCATCCCCTATCGGCGCGTCCATGAGCCTTCCCGTGCGCTGAACGTCGCTGCCTGCAGACAACCCCTCTCTTTCATCCAACAGAATGACGCCGATCTCCTTTTGATCTAAATTGAAAGCCATGCCCATTTTTTCCCCAACAAACCGGAGAAGTTCTTCCGATTTCACGCCACTCAAACCGGTGACCCGGGCGACGCCTGCACCGATGTAGGACACCGTACCGACCTTCTGAATCTCCGGTTTGGGTGCATATTCTTTAAGCGCACGTCCCAGCACCTTGAAAGTGTCAACCAGGGTTTCATTCAATGCAACGGATCCGGCTTTCATACCTTGTACCACACTACTTCTTTTTGTCCGGCCCTGAGCCCGTTTTTTCTGTGATGATCGCGTTTTCCATTTTTTTCGCTTCGTCTTTCTTGGGTGCAACATTTTTTTCATTCATATCGCTTTTGCGCTGCACCTCTTTATCCAAGATCTGCAGCATATTCTCTTCCAGGCCATCTAAATAGTCCTGCAGTGTCCAGGCGATCTTGTGACCTCGCACTTTTAACTCAATCCCCATGATCAGCTCAGATCGGGTCTCATAATGCACCATTAGGGCATTGGAAAAATGCTTATGCAAAGCCCTTGTCACCTTCTGGCGCTTTGCAGGAGATAGCTCAAAAGCGCTCCGTATGAGCACCTCATCTCCCGCTTCTTTGATGGAACCTACGAGAGCGTCTCTCTTTTTTTTGTCCATTCCGCGAATTGCAGAAAGGAATATTTGAATCGTGCGATCTTCGAGATCGGCATCCGCAAGGTCACTGAGTGCCTTACGGGCGATGGCGTAAACCTGGGTGCCGGTCGACGTTTTGAGGTTTTTGATGAACGTCGCCTTTTCTCTTTCTATCGCCTCTTGCCATGCGGACTTAAGACTGGTGGCGGCATGGCGAGCCTGTTCAGTCAACACTTTTCGATGGGCTTCTGCCTCTTCTTTTGCCTGGGCGAGCATTGCTTCCCGCGTGTCCTCGAGTTCCCTATTTTTTGACCGAAAGGCGTCGGCCTCCTGCCCCGCTTCCTTCGCTTTCGCCTTGGCTTCATTCAATCGCGCGCGGATCTTCGCTTCACGTTCGTCCATGGCCTTGATAATCCGGTCATAGAGCAGAAATTTAAGAAGAACGACGAGAATCAAGAAATTTACGATCTGCGCCAGGACAGTGAACCAATTGATTAGCACGGATCAACCTCCCGCTTTTGATAGAACGTGGTCCCAGAATGGATTTGCAAAAAGCAAAATCATAGAGACGACAAAACAGTAAATGGCCGTAGATTCGATCATGGCCAACCCAACAAACAGAGTGCGGGTAATGGTATTTTTTTCGTCCGGCTGTTGAGCGATGGACCCCAGCGCCTGGGCCACGGCCCGTCCTTCACCGAGAGCAGGGCCAATCGACCCGATGGCGATGGTGAGACCAGCAGTGATGACGGAAGCCATGCCGATGAGACTGACATTATCCATTTGATTTCTCTCCTTTCTTTTGTTGCTTGGGCGGTTGTTTTTTTCCGGTTTTTTCCTGGGCTCTCGTTGCGGATGCTATGTACACCATTGCAAGCACAGAAAAAATATAGGCCTGGATCAAACCTGTCAACAACCCCAAGGCATGCATTACGATGGGAAAAAATAAGGGGGTGATGGCGAGAAGAATCGCACCAATTTTTGCTCCACTCATCATGTTTCCAAAGAGCCGCACCGCCAGCGCCAGGGTTCTTGAAATCTCTCCCATAATGTTAAAAGGCAGCATAAAGATTGTGGGTTTAATATAGTCCTTGATATAGCCCAAAGGGCCTCTGTTTAGGATCCCAAACAGCGGCACCGCTACAAAGACACAGATGGCCAGCGAAGCTGTGGTGGATAAAGAGGCGGTAGGCGGTGTGTAGCCCGGTACAATACTCAAAAGGTTCGACACGGCGATGAACAAAAAAAGTGTGCCTACAAAAGGCAAGTAAATGTTCGTCTCCTGGTGGCTGATCTCCCGAATTTGATCCTGCATGCCCTTGACCAAAATTTCCAGCAGATTCTGCCACCGAGACATTTGCTCACCGGATGAAAGGCGCCTCGCCACAATCCATGAAACAAAAACGATCAGGCCCATCACCACCCAGGTGAACAAAATGGTCGCATTCAGTGAGACAGGACCCCATTGCCATATCACTATTTGATCCGGACTGATAGTCTTTATGTCCATTGATTCATCCCTTGATTCTTACAGAAAAGGTGTTCAGTGATCGGGGACGTGTTTAGCCAGCGGTCGCAGACGGCGCACCAAAACGGCACGGGCGATCAGGAACCCAAGTAAGCTAACCAAAAGTCTCTCCCATCGTCTGTCCATGATCAGATAGAAACCGAAAAGGCTCACACATGTGCGCACAAGAAAACTCCCCATAGTCCACAAACCCGGCCTTTGGGTCGCGGGCAACCTTAGGACTGTCCACCAAAGTCCCCCGAAGTAAAACAAGCCGATCCCCAGACCGACAAAAAACGCCAGCAATAGTTGAAGTGTGCCCGTTGTCACAAGATTCTACCCTTGTATCCCAATGCTTCTATGATGCACCCGATGCGAAAATATACTGAGGAACGGGGGTTTCTCCCCCACCTGCGGAATCTTTGGCAGCTCTCGGGTTTCAGGTTTTTTTCTGAATTTTCAATCGCGTCGACTTTCACGTCTCACCCAATACCAGGCGTTCAGGCAGCCAACCCCAACGCCTATAACCAGAAGCATCAAGGTCCAGGAATAAGGGCTGGGCCATCTCTTATCGATCCAGATTCCCACTGCGATGCCAATAAGGGCTGGGATTGCTACAGCCCAGCCGACAAGCCCAAACATACCCAAGCCAAACCAAACCCCCCGATCTTCCTCCTGCCGCGCTCTAATTTTGCGGGTTTCTTTGGTGCCGACCGTTTCGATGAAACCGTCCCCAGATTTCTTTTTGTTTTTGACAGAACGGTCATTAACCATATCGCTGAATCTCCAGGAAACGCCGAACAAACCCTGCTTCTATTTTCGCCATGGCCGTAAGAGCGCTTTTCTCATGCTCGCCCAGGGCCTCAAATTTCTCCGATACAATACGGCGAAGCTGCCCCAGCTCAGGACCTCGCACAGCGTTTCTAGCGGAGACTAAAACCTCTTCCCCGCACTTCACCAAGATGCCTTCGTCAACCGCAAGATATTCTTCCCGACCACCGCTGATTTCAAAGGATAGTATACCTGGAACCAGGGCTGTGACAAAATCCACATGTTTGGGCAAGAGACAGAAAAAACCATTGTGCGCCTCGGCAATCACCTTGGATACGTCGGCCTCCAAGAGCACCTCTGCTGCAAGCAGGACTTTCAGGTTCATTCTTTTCTCGCCTCGTCAACGCGACCGATCATGTATAACGACCTTTCCGGTTGATCGGAGAATTCATCATGTAGGATTCGCTCACAGCCGTCGAGAGCATCTTCCAATTCAACCATCCGGCCTTTATTGCCCGTAAACTGCTCGGTGACGGAGAATGGCTGTGTTAGAAATCGTTCAAGCCTTCGGGCGCGCTGAACGGCTCGACGGTCTTCCTGTGACAGCTCCTCCATGCCTAACATGGCTATAATGTCTTTGAGTTCTTCGTAATTTGCGAGGGTTTTGCGGATCTCCTGCGCGATCATGTAATGTCTCTCCCCCACGACAGGGGGTACCAACATATTGGAGCTGGATTGTAAAGGGTCGATCGCAGGGTATAACCCCTCACTGGCCTTTTTTCGCGAAAGAACGATAGAAGCAGAGAGGTGGCCAAAGGTATGAACGGCTGCGGGATCTGTGAAGTCATCCGCAGGCACATATACGGCTTGAACGGACGTAATTGCCCCTGTAGCCGTGTTGCAGATACGCTCTTCGAGTTCAGCCAATTCCGTCCCCAGGGTGGGTTGGTACCCCAATCGTGATGGAAGCTGCCCCATGAGCCCCGAGACCTCCATACCGGCCTGTATGAATCGAAAGATATTGTCGATAAGAAGCAGGACGTCCACTTTGGCGTCATCTCGGAAATACTCTGCCATGGTGAGTCCTGCATGACCCACACGAAATCTTGCGCCAGGCGGCTCATTCATTTGCCCAAACATCATAACGGTGTTTTTGAGCACACCCGCCTCTTTCATTTCACTGTAGAGCTCCTCCCCTTCGCGGCTCCGTTCACCAATGCCACAAAAGAGGCTTACCCCCTCATGCTGGCCGACCATGTTGTTGATCATCTCCATGATAAGCACTGTCTTCCCAACACCTGCCCCCCCAAACAATCCGGCTTTTCCACCTCGCTCCAGAGGAGATAGGACATCGATGGCCTTGATACCGGTGGTGAAAATCTCAGATGTGGTAGACTGCCGATCAAGCGGCACCGGTTCCTGGTGAATGGACCGCCATTCACCACCCGTCAGGGGTTCTTTTTTGTCAATTGCCTCTCCGAAAACGTTAAACATTCTGCCCAGCAATCGTTTTCCGACCGGGACTTTTGGGGGCAGACGGGTATCGGTGACAGCTGCCCCATGGGCCAACCCCTGGGTGGTGGTCAATGCGATGCCCCGAACTGTTTTGGAGTCAAGATGGGTAAGGACTTCAATCACAACACCATCATTTTCCCCGGTCCTCAAGACATGGTTGAGTGAGGGAAGGTGGTTGAGAAACTGTATGTCAATCACACTCCCACGTATGGAAGTAACCGTTCCCGCGTTGGATTTGTGGGAATGAGTGCGCCTAGTCACCTTCTGTAACCCTTCAGCCTTCACCGTATTTTCCTTGGGTAACATTACGGCAGACCTCTCTCCGCAGGCTTGCCCCTCTACTTAATCTAATCTACCAGGCTTCCTTGTGTCAAGCTTAGGGTTCGCACAAAAATAACTTGACATTTTTCCATCCCATCTCCAGATTATCCTCGATATTTTGGGAAAAAAATGACTGCAGTCTTTGGATTTCGCTGGAATCTTTCTCCTTGACATAAGCGCTTTCCCCGTCTTAAATCTTCACTCAACCATGTTAAGGGATGTATGTTTTTTTCACTTTACGGGTTTTATGTGCTGTCCCGAGAGGAGCCTGTAAAAAGGGGTATCATAATCAAAGAGACCGCCTGAGGGGGTGAGAGGATGAAAGATATACTTGCATTTGTCATGGCCGGTGGCAGGGGTGAAAGGCTCATGCCGCTTACTAAAGATAGAACAAAACCAGCCGTACCCTTCGGCGGGATCTACCGACTCATTGACTTCACTCTAAGTAACTGTGTGAATTCGTTAATTTATAAGATCATCGTGCTACCTCAATACAAATCCCAGTCTTTGGCCGATCACTTAGACGCGGGGTGGCGCATTTTTAGTCAAAAAATCGGTCACTTCTTAAAGGTTGTGCCACCCCAACAGCGGATCGGTCTGGACTGGTACCGGGGCACAGCCGATTCCATCCGCCAAAACCTCTATCTGATCGAACGGTACAAACCAAGCCATGTGATGATTCTTTCAGGCGATCATATCTATAAAATGGACTACCGTCTTTTCTTCAATTACCATGAGGAAAAAGCAGCCGATGTTACCATTTCTCTCTTGGAAGCTGACAAGAATCTCGCCCACCAATTCGGGGTGGCAGAAGTTGACAGCGACTTTCGTATCCTTGGCTTTCAGGAGAAGCCCAAGGAAAACCCCAAAAGTATACCCGGTGACCCGGATCACGTGTTAGCGTCCATGGGAATTTATCTATTCAGGACTGAGGCCCTCATCAAAATGCTCAAATCGAGTAAGCAAGACGATTTCGGGAGCCAAATCATCCCTCAGTCACTGGACGCCCATCGGATCTACGCATACCCATACCGCCAGTACAACTGCATTGAAGACTATATCTATGTAACCTTGGCAGACGGTGAGCGTCAGCTCCAGTTAGAGCCATGCACACGTGATTCCGCATATTGGCGCGATGTAGGAACGCTTGACGCATACTGGAATGCGAATATGGATCTGACCGGAGTAGATCCCTACTTTAACCTTTATGGCGTTAAGTGGCCTATTCATACTTACCAACTTGCTGTGCCTCCTGCGAAATTTATTTTCGCAGACGAACATCATGATTCTGCCCGAGTCGGAAAGGCCCTTGATTCATTGGTTGCTCCGGGCTGTATCGTCAGCGGAGTCGTTCGCAATTCAGTGCTCTCCTACAATGTGGTGATACGGAGTTGGTCAACCGTGGAAGAGTCAGTGATCATGGCGGGAGTTACGGTGGGGCGACACTGCAAAATTAAAAAAGCGATTATTGATAAAAACAATATCATCCCTCCGGGTATGCACGTGGGATATAATCCTGAAGAAGATCGCAAGCGATTCACAGTGACGTCTCGAGGCATCGTGGTGGTCCCAAAAGGATACTTCAAGGAAGATACATTTTAGCCGTCGCGTCTCTATTCAGGTTTTATAATTCAACCCATTTTAAGGCCTACTAAAATGGTATGCATTTCCCCTAATGGACCGTTAGATATTCCGTTAGGAGCCTCAATCCATACTGCCATTTATAGAGCTTAGACATTTTTCAAGTAAAATGCTTTCAAATCATTTGAAACATCCAATAAAAAGAGTCGTATTGGCCATTGCGCTGGTTCTTAGCATCGTCAGTTTTTCGCCAGCATGGGCAAAACCGGCAAGCGACGAATTTATAGGGGGCTATATCACGGCCATTATTGAACACTATTTTCAGTTTAAAATTGAATCGTTCCAGGTTCGTGACGGTGTGGTCTATCTGCGGTGTCAAAAATTATCGGAGGAGGAACGGAATAGAATCTTTGAACTGGTACACAACATCGAGGGGGTCCAGGGGGTTGAAATACTCACTGAAGGGGTATCGACAATTTACAAAAAGCAACCAAAGGAACAACCCGAACCCAAAAAAGAACCGGAATGGCCCATGTTTATGCCCAATGATAAGTTGTTCCACCCCCTTATGGCTGATCCACGCTGGCCACACTTTTCTGCGACCTACCAGCATTATATGGATGACGATCAACTGAAAAATGTGGCGGCGACCAGCTTTGGTGAGTCATTCAACATTTACCGATTTGTTGGACCGTGGAGTTCGATCATTGAATTTGGCATACAGGCAGGCGTCTTTGCTGTATTTGATCTGGACTCCAGCTCTTTCGATCTGATCAATGCTGACTATCTGGTTGGCATCCCCCTGACAATTCAAAAGGGCAACTTTACAAATATGACCCGTATATTTCATCAGAGTTCCCATTTGGGTGATGAATTTCTGCTACGCGGGCAAACCAAAGAGCGAATCAATCTGAGCTACGAGAGTCTAAATAGCGTTTTCTCCTACAATTTACCCAAAGGGTTGCGGATTTATGCCGGCGGCGGCTATTTAATGCGCAGAGATCCCTCTGACCTGAAACCGTGGTCCACCCAAGCAGGGCTGGAGTATCGAAGCCCATCGAGCTGGATAGGGGGAGCGCTAAAACCAGTCGCGGCGATAGATGTCCAAAACCGCCAGGAAAGCGATTGGCATACTGATATTTCGATACGGACCGGTATTCAATTTGAAAATCCTGATTTCCTGAGTCGAAAGATGCAAATTTTGCTGGAGTATTATAATGGAAAATCACCCAATGGACAGTTTTTCGAACAAAACATAGTCCTCTATGGCATTGGAATCCATTTCTTTTTTGAATAAACGATCGGTTTGATACCACCCATCTATTTTGCCTTTATCTGACAAAATGACCAAGTATTTCCGATTCCGCCAAGCGTCTTCACCCAACCGGTGAATTTGTCCTTTCGCACCGCTTCCACAAGTTTGGGGCTATACAATGGCAAATAGGGGACATCACGCGAAATAATCCGCTGCATTTCCCATATCAACGCCTTTCGTTTGTCTATGTCCATTGTTCTGGAAGACTCGTCTGCAATCCGATCAAAATCTGAATTATGATATCCACTCGCATTCCATCCTCTTTTTCTATCATTGCTGGAGTGGAAGAGATTGCGCAGGTAGTCCGGATCCAGAGAAAGATTGCCATATCCCAGAACACACATGTCAAATTGATGATGGGCATTGACCTGTTGCGTCAGAGCACCGAACGGCATCGGTTTAGATCTGGTCGGAATTCCGGCCATTCGAAGCCATTCTTGTGTCATAATTCCCGTCATGGCCCGGTTAGGATCATAATCTGATGGGGGTGTCAGAATCGTAATGGTCTCCATGGGATTTCCGTTGGGTAAAAAGATTCCTTTACCTCTAACCAGTGTCCCCTTTTTGTTGATCGGCGGCACTTTCCAGGTGTATCCTGCCTTGCTAAGGATCTTGTAGGCTTGTCTAACACGGGCTTCCGTGGCGAGTCCTTTTCCATACTCTGGCAGGTCCGGGGCACTCCAGAAAACATTGCCTGGGGGCACGATTGAATTCATTTTATCCGCATACCCTTGTAGGATTCTTTTTACAATAAAATCCTTGTTCACCAGGGTTGCAACGGCATGTCTGAAATTAATATCATTAAAGGGGTATTTCCTGAGGTTGAACCCTAAATAATAGAGAGCACTCTTTTCACTCAAAAATATCTGGATATTTTTCTCCGCCTGGAGATCTGAAAGGTATCCGGCCAGAATCCCCCACCAAAACATATCGAGCGTTCCTTTCTTGAGGCCCAGGATTGCTGCATCGGCGGTGCCATATAGCTTAAATACGATCCCTTCAATGTAAGGCCCTAAGCGGCGCCCTTGAATTGCCTTTCCTTGACCAAAAAAATGTTCATTTTTTGTAAGAAACAAGTAGGCGCCTTTCCGCCATTCCTTAAGGGCAAAGGGTCCAGTTCCCTTAGGGCTTTTTATTATGGACTTGAATAACCGATTCAGCGGTCTTTCAGAACGTTTCGCCTTTTCGGCTATTGTCTCCCATTGTTTTTTACTTACAATCGGGGTAGTGAGTGTTCGGGTCAGAAAAATCGCTTTGGGTTCTATCAGCGTAAATCTGACCCGGTACTTGTCCACAATTTCTATCTTCTTTATGAATTTCCAATTGGAATAGAACCGGGGGACTTTAAAATCCCGGATAAGATTTCCCGTAAAGGCCACATCCTCTGAAGTAAATTCTGAGCCATCTGACCATTTGGCAGCTCTAAGTTTAATCGTGTATGAGAGTGAAGGGGTGTCATATTGAGGCGCTTTTTCTGCCATCCAGGGTATCAACTTAAGGGTTTCAGGTTCACGGATGTAAAGGGGGCTGTAAATCAAATTAAGAACCTTATTTGACCATGAATCCGTCGCCAGCCAAATATTCAATGTCTTAGGTTCTTCCAGCAATCCAATCTTGATTTTGTTGGCAGGCCAGGCTTGCGATTGAAAGAAAAACAGAAGAGTTAGAAATTGAATACCTAAAATTAGAGAAAAAGAATGGTTGAAACGGTGCTTGCGACAGGTGAGCTTTCTTACGTGTATCACTTCATTTCCTCTCTTAAGTGTAAATTTCCACATTAGATGTTAATGGTCATCTCGCAGGTGCCGAAAGATCCCCCGATTACAGGTCTGCTATTTCGACCTGGGGGAAAAGATTTTCCACATCGGCACGATGGCAAAGTTCTGTGCCTGGTGTCTGTGCGGTAGCAGTGCCTGCTGAGCAGGCAAGGCGTAAACATTCTTTCAGGTTTTCTCCGGCTGAGTGGGCCAATACAAAGCCCGCCACCACTGAATCACCCGCGCCGACGGTGCTATCCACCTTCACCGGCGGGAGTGTTGCCTTAATCTTTTGTTTATCAGAGGAAAGGATCAGGCCATCCTTTCCTCTGGAAACAAGGACGTATTGGATCCCTTTTTGGTGGATTGCGTCACAGGCAATCAAAATTTCCGACTCAGTAACCAGCTCGCGGCCTGCCAGCCTCGAAAGTTCATGACGATTGGGTTTAATGCAGGTGGGCTGGTAGTCGATTGATTTCTTCAATGCAGTGCCGTCTGTGTCCAGCAAAACGAAGGCCTTCTTATTCCTGCCGGCAAGGATGAGTTGTGCGTAGATGTTGTGGGTCACGCCACGCGGAAGGCTTCCGCTCAGAACCAAATAATCAACCGCATTCATTTTGAGTAAATGTTGGTAAAACTGCCCTATTTCCGCGGCAGCAATTTCAGGTCCCACGGCACTGATCACAAATTGACGGCCTGTGGCTTCCTCCTTGATGATGATGTTGGTTCGGGTTTCACCAGAAATCTTGGTGAAATCAGTCATAACCCCCGCATTGATCAAAAGACCTTCAAGATGCAACCCATCGTATCCGCCAACGAGCCCAAGGGCGACACTCTGTCCGCCTAATTCCGTGATGACCCGTGAAACATCGATCCCCTTTCCGCCTGCGTAATGGTCTTCAAAGAGAATCCGGGATGTATCATCATCTAATAGCCGATCTATGTTGAGGGTTCGATCCAGTGCAGGATTTAGCGTTACGGTATAAATCATTGTGGTGCCCTCTATTAGATTTTATCTGCTATTATATCAAATTTATAGATAAATAAAAACAACTTATCCAGTTTCAATTTTATTCCCTCATTGTTTTCCAAACAATGATCACAGGATAAGTCCCCTTAGCCATCCTGGTTTGAATCTCTTTTCTTATGCTATCTGTATTTGAGAGAAAAAGAAAAATTTATGGTTATTTCCTTTTGTTTATGTAAGAATTTTGTGCTTTGCAAAAAAGGGTAAATTGATGGGAGATAATAATCCAAAAAATAAAGTGGTTAAAATTTCAAAGGGCACGCTGGGCACTTTCCCTGGGGTCTTTACACCCAGCATTCTGACCATTCTTGGAATCATACTTTTCCTGAGACTGGGATATGTGGTTGGGAGTGCCGGGTTGACGCGTGCCCTGGCCATTATTGGGTTGGCCAACGCCATATCCGTATTGACGAGTATTTCATTGTCAGCCATTGCCACGAACCTTAAAGTCAAAGGGGGCGGAGATTATTATCTGATTTCTCGAACCTTGGGTGTGGAGTTTGGTGGCGCCATTGGAATTGTTCTCTTTCTCGCTCAATCTGTGTCTGTCGCATTTTACTGTATCGGTTTTGGTGAAGCGGTCGAGGCGATGTTACCAGCGGGCGCTGATATTGCGCCCCGCATCATCGCTGCTCTGGCGGTGTCATTTCTTTTTATCTTTGCATGGTTAGGCGCGGACTGGGCAACGCGATTTCAATATGTTGTGATGGCCTGCCTGGGTTCTGCCCTTGTTTCTTTTTTCATCGGAGGCATGCCCAAATGGGACGGCGTGACTTTTACCCAGAATTGGGCTGCGCCCGCAGGTGGACCTGGTTTTTGGTTCCTTTTTGCCATCTTTTTTCCTGCCGTGACAGGTTTCACCCAGGGCGTAAGCATGTCTGGTGATTTGAAAGATGCCGGAAAGAGCCTCCCAATGGGGACTTTTTTTGCAGTGGGAATATCGATTATGGTTTACTTCGGTGCAGCGGTCGTATTCGCCGGGGCAATGCCTGCTGATGTCCTGGCGGGAGACTACGGGGCCATGAAGCGTGTGGCGCTGATAGGGTTTCTGATTGACGTGGGGGTTATTGCGGCCACTCTCTCCTCTGCCATGGCTTCATTTTTAGGCGCACCACGAATTCTGCAGTCTTTAGGGGGGGATCGTATTTTTCCGTTCCTTTTGCCATTTGCAAAAGGGGCAGGTCCTACCGATAACCCGAGACGCGGTGTCCTCCTTTCAACCGGGATTGCCTTTGCAACGATTGCATTAGGGAACCTGAATGTAATTGCGCCGGTGGTGTCCATGTTCTTTCTGATTTCCTATGGGCTTCTCAATTACGCGACGTTTTACGAGGCCCGATCGTCAAGCCCTTCCTTTCGTCCCCGGTTTCGCTGGTTTGACTATCGCCTCAGTCTTCTGGGATTTCTTGCTTGCCTCGGGGTGATGCTGGCCATCGATTTGACAGCAGGTGCTGTTGCTATTTCAGTTTTGTTCGCTATATACCAATATCTCAAGCGAACTGCAGGCCCTGCAAGATGGGCTGACAGCCGCCGTTCTTATCACCTACAGCTCGTGCGAGAGCACCTTCTATCTGCAGCCAAAGAGCCGCAACATCCCAGGGACTGGCGCCCGCAAGTGCTTGCATTTTCCAATCATTCAAAAAGGCGTAAACAGTTATTGCGCTTCGCCGAATGGATTCAGGGAGGCAGCGGCCTAACAACGGTGGTCCAGGTACTTGAAGGAGAAGGGCCAAAAATGCTAAAGCTTCAGGTTGCGGCAGAGGCAGAGCTTGAAAAAGATATCAGTGAACAAAATTTTTCCGCTTTCCCCTTAGTTATGTTTGCATCTAACCTTCAAATCGGAGTCCAATCTCTTGTCCAGTCGTTTGGGATAGGGCCTCTAAAGGCAAACACAATTCTTTTCAACTGGCTCGAACAGCTACACCCCGGTGTGTTGGGCTTAAAAGAGGCGAGTTATACCCGAAGTCTCTGGACAGCGTTTCGGCTTGGATGTAACATCGTGGTATTGGATGCGAGTGAGGAGGAATGGAATAGGGTGAAATCGGTTCCTTCCGAAGAGCGCCGTATCGACGTCTGGTGGTGGGATGACCCAACGAGTGATTTAATGCTCCTTCTTGCATATCTCATCACACGTAATGATGGTTGGGAGGACGCGAATTTAAGGGTCCTCGCGACCCCCTATGAAAAGAAATCGGAAAAGAGCACCGAAGAACTTCGAAAGATACTTGAAGAGGTGCGAATTTCTGCAGAACCGGAGGTGGTACCAAAAGCCACGGCCGAATCAATCATGAAATATTCTGCAGATGCAACCCTGGTATTCCTCCCGTTTCGACTGAAACGCAATCAACTGACAGATGCCTTTGGGAATCCGGTCGAGGAACTCCTTCCCCATTTACCCATGACGGCAATGGTATTGGCTGCTGAGGACATCGACTTAGACGCGGAACCTGAGGAGGGAAAGCCTGCAGAGGTTGCATCAGCCCTTGACGCACTCACAGACGCTGAGAAGAAAGCCCGGGGCGCAAAGAAGGAAGCGGCTGAGGCACTTGAAGCGGCAGAAAAGGCTGAAAACAAGGTGAGTGAAATGATAGCAGCCGCACGTCCCGGCGCTGACAGAGAAACCATGACCCGTATTGAAAAGGCAACGGAAACAGCTGAACGAGCCAAGAATCAAGCAGACAAAGCAAAGCGAAAAGCCGCAAAGACCCAGGCAAAGGCGGAGGATACCGCACGTCAAGTAGAGATACTTGGAGTCAAGCCTCCCGAAGAAAAGGATTCACCTGAGGAATTATCAACGGTGACAAAGGTAGAAGAAAATGCGGTTAAGAAGGAATGAAAATGAATATGATTGCCATAAGTCATACCCTCCTCGTGACCAGTTGAATCATGAGTCCTGAATGTGCCTTTATTCAGGCGCATTTCCAAAAAAGCAGATACCTATGGGCTTAGGCCCATGGCCCTCAGGGTAAAGTTCACATCAATAATGGAAAGGGGACAGATCATGAATTTAAAAAAGAATGAATTCCTCACGTGTCTTTTTCTTATCTTTTTTATTTTTCTGACATCGCGGGCGCTTAGTAATGCCCAGGAGACTGAAAAAATTTCTACCGAGGACTTGCAGCAAGTCGTCGAGTTGCTGGAAAATCCACAGCAGCGGGAGGGATTTGTAAAGGATTTAAAAAAGGTTATCCATGCGAAAGAAGTAACCGAAAAAGCCCGGCCCGAGAAAAGTGAGCGACAGCTGCTTGTAATCGAAAATCTATTTGGAAAATTTGAGGAACTGTCCGAAAAGATTATGGGCGCCGGAGCCAGTACGATCTCTTTGCTTTCCCAACTGCCAAGCGCCATGCAAAAGGCCAAGGTATTTCTCATCCAGTCCGAGAATCAAGCTAAGCTTTTTAACCTTTTCATTGCGATTATGTCAGGTATCATTATCGCTCTGATTTTTAGGCGTTTGCTGAAGAAACTGATCCCGCAACCAAATGAGCGGACTAAAAGCCTCGCTTCTAAGCTGACGGTTGGTGTTATTCGGGCAATACTGAGTTTGTTGCCCTATGGGGCATTGTTGATTTCTTTTTTCCCCCTGTTTAGAGCGCTTCCTTCATTCACCATCGGTTATTCCATCGTTTTTCTTTTCTTTACCATTTTATTTTTCTATCGAATTTCTGTCGAGTTTTTCCGCATTTTTCTCTCGCCAGACGAGGAGAGGACCCGAATTCTACACCTCAGTAACGAAAATGCACAGTACTTTTGGATTTGGATGCTTCGTTTCGTCCACTACACGGCATTTTATTTTTTAATCACCAAAACGCTGTTAATCGTTCAGATGACACCCGATTCCTTCAGTTTCATCCGAACGCTTCTACTTTTGGTATTTCCCCTTATGATTAGTCTTTTTGTCCTTCAGATTGCCCGGGATATTCGAACAAGATATGAAAGCTCACAAAGAAACGATGAGGACCCTGAGAATGACAGGAAAAATATTAGAACACCGGTGATTCGATATTGGTCTATTCCCGCCATCGGTTACTCTTGGGCTATTTTCCTCCTTCTGATTGCCCATTACGAAAAAGGATTCCATTACCTCTTTGGGGCAAGTCTAAAAACAGGATTTGTGATTCTCGCTCTTCTCCTGGCATTAAAGATATTGGACAAGTTGTTCGCCAGACTTTTCGCCGTAAATAAACGCGTAAAAGATAGATTCCCTGGACTTGAGGAAAAAACGAATCGCTATATCCTAATGGTTAGAAGGATTTTAGGCTGGATCATCGTCGCTATGGCCCTGGGCATCATTGGCCAAGCGTGGGGCATTCCCGTTGCAGCCTTTGTTACTTCCCAGACAGGCGCTTTGATCATCATACGTGCCATTGCTATAATGTTCACCATTGGAATGGTTATCGCCATTATTGGGATTTGCCAGTTTGTCAGTGATTTTTTGTTGAAAGAAAAAAAGGGAAAGAGAAAGAAAGAGGCGAGTCAGAAAATGAAGACGTTGGTGCCTATGATCCGGACGGCAATCAATATTGCAGCCGGATTTATAGGGGGGATTGTGATTCTGGATCGTATCGGAGTGAACACCACACCCATTCTGGCTGGGGCGGGCATTGTAGGTCTGGCGATTGGTTTTGGATCTCAGACACTTGTTAAAGACCTTATAAATGGTCTTTTCATTCTTTTCGAAGAGAGTATTCGGGTCGGTGACTATGTTGCCGTTGACAAAGACGAAGGAACGGTGGAGGCAGTGGGTCTTCGCACTGTCAAATTACGGGATGTCTCAGGAAATGTGCATGTCGTTCCCAATAGCTCCGTCAATTCAGTGATGAATTACAGTAAAGAGTTTTCCCGCACAGTCATTGATATAGGGGTGGCGTATCGAGAGGACGTGGACGAGGTCATTAATATTATAAAAGAGGTCGGGGAAGAAATGAGGAATGACCCTGAATATAGCAAAAATATTCTGGAGCCTATCGAAATCTTTGGGCTACAGAAATTCGACGATTCAGCCATAGTCGTCAGAGCTAGAATGACCACCAAACCACTCAAGCAGTGGGGGTTGAAGAGAGCGTTTAACCGCCGTATCAAGATAGCTTTTGACGAGCACGGTATTGAAATTCCTTTCCCTCACAGGACTGTTTACATGGGAGAACCGAAAAAAGGGACTGCGGCACCTCTCTATATCCAACATAAAAGAAATGGAAACAAGGAGACCGAATTGAACACGTGAACCCGCGCAAGTCTGGCAGGAAGAACGCTTTGAAGAGATGCCGAATCAAGCCATGAGCTGGGTTTCCTGGCCAGATCAATTACCAGTGTGGTGCACTCAAAAAGTCAGATTCAAAATAATACATAGGCCGGCCTATGGTAGATAAATGAGTCACACCTCCTGATCCCGTCCCGGTCTCGGGACGAGGAGGACGGGTGTTGGAAGATTCGTCCGGTTCGAGGATGGAGGGTATCAGGACGTCCTCCCCCTTCTCCTTTCAATTCACAAACTGTGGACATTGGTTTGGTTATTGGTGTAGACTGATCGCATGTTATTGAAAAAGAGGGTCTGTGGTAGATCCGTGCAGCTGATCCCGATCGGGTCTGTGAGGAATAGGATCGGAGAAATCGTATCCTTTCTGTGACTTGGATATCAGAAAATATTAGCAGATTGTCGTTATTAGAAGGTGGGGGTCAAATGAATTACCAGGATGAACACCGGCTATTTTGGGGACATCTGATGGAGGAAGGACTGTTATGACACTGCAAATTGCGCTTGTGTTCTCCATTCTGGGAGTAGCGATAGTATTACTCGTCACCGAACGGATACCGATGGAAGTGGTGGCATTGCTGGTGCTCGGCAGTGTAGCACTCACCGGGTTGGTCAGTCCTGCTGAAGCGTTGTCAGGTTTCAGCAACCCGGCTGTCGTGACGGTATGGGCGGTTTTCATTCTGAGTGGTGCGCTTACCCGTACAGGGGTGGGGGATATCATTGGCCGGTATGTATTGCGCCTTGCAGGTCGTCGCGAGCTAAATATCGTTTTAATCATTATGCTTAGCGCCGGTGTCATGTCGGCCTTCATGAATAATGTGGCCGTTGCTGCACTGATGCTGCCAGTTGTCATGGATATCACCCGTCAAACGGGTCAGCCCCCCTCAAGACTGCTGATGCCCTTGGCTTATGGCTCTTTACTGGGGGGCCTCACAACAATGATTGGGACCCCCCCCAATATCCTGGTGAGTAATGCGCTCCGTGATAGCGGTCTTACGCCGTTTAAGCTTTTCGATTATTCTCCCATAGGCGTGGTCGTCATGGTGGCTGGTGTCGCTTTTGTTGCCCTGATCGGCCGTCACTTGCTGCCTTTAAGAGATGTTGCCATTGAATCTTCGACTTCAGGCCATTTGAATTTGAGAGAACAGTACGAGTTGCAAGAACGGATGTCTGTCATGCGTGTGCCGTCGGATTCGGTGCTTGTGGGTAAAACGCTGATTGAGAGCCGGATGGGGTCAGCCCTGGGTCTGCATGTACTGGGTATTATCCGAGACGGCCGAACGCAACTGGCGCCAGACCCATCGGCAGTCCTGGAGGCTGGAGACCGGTTAATTGTGGAAGGCCAGCTCGAACGGATGAACGAACTAAGGAGCTGGCGCCAGTTGGTGCTCGAAGAAGTCCCTGTTAGTGTTGAGGGTCTGCTCTCAACGGACGTTGATATTGCAGAAATCTCGTTAGCAACCGGCTCATTTTTTGACGGCAAAACATTGGATGAAATCGGCTTTCGCAATCGCTTCGGAGTCAACGTATTGGCCATCCTCCGAGAAGGAAGACCGAGACGAAGCAATCTGCGCGACGAGGTCCTGAAGGCAAATGATACACTGCTGGTTCAAGGTCGACTGGAAGGGCTCGAAGCTTTGAAGGACATCGCCGATTTTACCGGTTTCAGGGCTATTCCTATATCCCGACTGACGGATGTATATCGCCTACGCGAAAGGCTCCTGGCAATGCGGGTAACACCGGTATCCGTACTGATTGGTAAAACGCTGAAGGAAAGCCGACTGGGTGACGCTCTGGGCATGAGCGTGCTTTGTATCATTCGGGGAGAGACCCCCCTTCCGATGCCAGGACCCGATGAACCCTTACGAGCTGAGGACCTTCTGATCGTTCTGGGCAGATTGGAGGATATGTTGATTCTGAGAGGCCTTGAAGGGCTTCATACCGAACAAAAAGACCTGCCGGATATAGAAGAACTCGAGTCAGCACGAGTTGGCCTTGTGGAGACCGTGCTGTCACCCCGTACCACGCTGGCTGGCAAGACGTTACGCCAGCTCCACTTTCGAGAAAAATACGGGTTGAGCGTGTTGGCCATATGGCGTGAAGGACAGGCATACCGTTCTAACCTTCGAGACATGGCCATTCGTTTTGGAGATGCATTGCTGTTATATGGCCCCCGTGACAAGTTGTCTGTTTTGGGGCGCGAACCCGATTATCTGGTACTGACTCAAGAGGCCCAGGAATCCCCTCGTTTGGAAAAAGCAAAGATGGCCATGCTGATTATGGCGGGTGTCCTCTTGCCAGTCGTTCTGGGTTTGGCGCCTATCTATATTGTTGGTGTTGTGGGAGCAGCATTAATGGTATTATCCCGCTGTTTGACTATGCAAGAAGCCTACGAATTCATTGAGTGGAAGGCCGTGTTTCTTATTGCTGGAATGCTGCCCCTGGGCACTGCACTCGATCAGACAGGTGCTGCCAAACTCTTGGCCGAGGGTGTTGTTACCATGGTTGGTCCGTTTGGGCCACTCGCTGTATTGGCAGGCATTGTGGCACTAACTTTTCTGGCAACCTGTTTTATTCCCACGGCCGCACTTGTTGTGCTGATGGCCCCGATTGCGCTAAGCACTTCCACCAACATGGGAACGTCGCCACACACCTTGATGATGGCCATAGCGATGGCTGCTTCGGCCAGTTTTATGACCCCCATATCCCATCCTGCCAACATTTTAGTCATGGGACCCGGCGGTTATCGATTCATCGACTATCTAAAGGTAGGGTTGCCTCTGACGCTTGTGGTCATGGCTGTTCTGCTGATTGTGTTGCCTTACCTTTGGCCTTTTTCTCCCTAAGGAGATCCAAAACAGATCTGAACCGCTAACAAAAATGTTCATTCGCTGAAAGCCTTTTGATTAGACAATGAAAAAATTGATATAGAAGACCTATAAATCTATGTTCAAAAATCCCAGGCGAAGGCTCCCTAATTGAGTTCTAACTCAATTAGGGTTAGAGTAAATCTGTTTATCGATTGTTTTTGCATGAGACCCCCGTTCCTTTGTGCCAGGATTTCTGCTAAGCAGGTCGTGAAACTAATCCTTTGCGAAGATAGATAAACCAGTACACCAAACCCACCATCACTGAGCCCCCTATGATATTACCGAAAGTTACTGGTAACAAATTGGCATGTAGAAACGACGCCCAAGTGAGACTCGAAAAATCCGATGAGGTCTTTCCAATCGCTTCCCAAAATGCAGTTGGTGCAGTTATCTTCACAAGGAGACCCATGGGGATAAAATACATGTTTGCCACACTGTGCTCAAATCCAGCGGCAACAAAGGCTGAGATAGGAAAAATAATCGATAATATTTTGTCCATCGTTGTGCGAGCACTGTAGCAGAGCCACACGGCTAAACAAACCAAAACGTTACAGGCCATACCCAGAGCAATCGCTTGAATGAATCCAAGCTCGCATTTGCTATTGGCAATTGCTAGAACATTCATTCCAACCCCCCCATTTCCGAAAGTGTACTGATTCGTAAATAGAACAAGTATGGCTGTTGCGATTGATCCAAGAAAATTACCAACATAAACCAGACACCAGTTCCTGAGAACCTGAAAAGTAGAAATACGTCTGTTGGCCCACGCCATCACGATGAGGTTGTTGCCGGTGAAGAGTTCTGCACCGGCAACAACCACAAGGATGAGGCCCAGGCAAAAGACCAAGCCTGCCAACATTCTGCTTACACCAAAGGGTAGCGTCCCTGCTGTGCCTGCCGTTACCACCGTCGCAAAGTTTGCCCCCAATGAGATAAACGCGCCTGCCAGCACACCCAACGCAAGCGTGGTGCGCCAACCCATCACAGCCTTCTTTACACCTGTATTTTCTGCCCGGACAGCCATCTCTGGCGGGATAAATGCATCAAAAACAGGAACGGGAGAGGTAGAAGACCTGGTGTTCATTATTTTAGCTCCTTTCCGAAAAATCGGTGTCTTTTATAAGTGTTGGCAAATACGTCTATCAATTCTATTAGGCGATGCCAATGTCGTCAAGGCATTATCCATTAATGACGGAGAGGCGAGTGCTGGACGTGAAATTAATTTCAATTTTTAAAGGGCCGCCAATGAAAAGCGTTTTCATTTCCTGGTAAGGACCGAAGCAACCCATGCCTCGTGAAGCCGATTTTAAAGTTGAGAGCTTTGTCAAACTGGCTTACATATGGTGTTCCAAATTTATTCATACCCTTGATCCAAGCGGTTAAGCTAACTGGTCAGCTTTGGGAGAAGGAAAGAGGCAAAACTCAGGACGAAAAAGAACCCGCACATATCGGTGATGGTTGTTAAGAGTGGTCCTGAAGCCAGCGCCGGATCTGTTTTCATGGCCCGCAAAATAAGGGGGACGAGACCGCCAAAGCTAACGGCTACGAGCGTATTGGCCGCAAGTGAGGCACCGACCACCAGTCCGAGATAGGGATTCCCTTTCCATAGCAAAGCCGCTCCACCGAGAAGACACCCCAAAACCACACCGTTGATGATCCCGATGGAAGCTTCTTTGCTCAAAACACGCCCTATTTCACGCGGCCGAACCAACCCCAGGGTCAATTCCCGTATACTTACTGCTACAGCCTGATTCCCGGAACACCCGCTCATATCTGAGATGATGGGTAAAAACACTGCCAAAACGATGGCCTTTTCTAGTGTGTCCTGATATAGCGCGATAATACTCGCTGCGACAATATTTAAAACGATATTGATGCTGAGCCATGAAAGACGGCGGGAAGAGCGCCGAAACAACGGCATATTCCTGAACTCTTCACCGCCCACGATACCGGCAAACTTCAAAAACAACTGATTGGTGCGCTTGTTTAATGCCTCACGAACGGTTGTACTGCGAACGATGCCTACCAGAGTTCCCTCTTTGTCAGTAACCGGAACCCCCATAAAAGCGTTCTGCTGAAAAAAAGTTCTTAATTCCTGCAAGGTGGTATCAACCTGGACCTTTAACGGATCTTTAACCATAATTTCAGTAAGGGTTTTATTCCTCTGGGACATGAGAAGATCCCGTAATCTGAGTACGCCTACCAACCGGCCCTCTTCAGAGACCACATAGGCGTACTGGATGTCATAATCCGAATATGATTCGCCATAGGCTCGAAGATCATTCAACACGTCTTTCACAAGGAGATGTGCGGGATAAGAAAGAAATTCGGTAATCATCAATCCGCCGGCCGTGTTTTCAGGGTAAAGGGCGAGGTGCCGGATCTCTTCAGCTCTTGCAGGCTTAACGTCCTGTAAAATAGATTCGGCCTTCTTCTCTCCAAGCGTTCGTATGACGCGGGTCTGGATGTCTGGAGTCATCTCTTCTAAAATAGGGGTGGCTTTATCTGCCGGCATTTCCCCCATAATCCGGGTCTGCCCCATATCAAAAACAGTGGCAATGATTTCAGCAGATATTTCAGGACCCAGAAGTTCAAACAAGGAGAGCTTTATAGGTTTATCCAGGGCGGATATCGCACGAGACATCTCGGCGGGGGATGACTGCTTAAAAAATGCCCGAACCCCAACTTTATCCTTTTCGGCGATAAGAACTTTTAGATCCTCTGCCGTGACCAATTTTTCTGCTATTTCTGCATTCATTATAATCTCACTAGTTAAATAAGCTTAATGACCATCTATTCTATTGTGCTCACGATAAGCCCTTTGCTCTCACAGACTTCCTATTTTGTTATTTGCTGTTTAAGTGTCATCGCCCCCTTACTCAAATGAGTTTACCAGTGAGGCTGATTGCCAATACGATTTCCCATTACCTCCAGGGTATCTGTAACGACGACAAATGCACTGGGATCAACACCACGGATTATCTGTTTTATCTGGGGCAGCTCGCGAAAGGAGATGACGGTGTATAGGATCTGTTCATCCCGGCCGGTGTATCCTCCCTGACCCCTAATAATGGTAACACCGCGCTGGATTCTATCCATAATCTCCTTGGATATTCCCTCCCATTTAGGGGAGATGATGTAAACGGCCTTCCTTTGGCTCAATCCTGTAACCACAAGATTAACCATGTAGGAACTGACAAATATAAAAATCAATGTATAAAGCGCCTCCTCTAAGGAGAAAAGACCGGCACCTGCAACAAGTACGATACTATTAGCGGCCAGGATGGTCGTGCCCAGACGGATGGAGAAACGTCTTAAAAAGATAACCGAGAGGATGTCTAATCCGCCAGCTGACCCTAAAGACCGCAAAATGATCCCCGATCCCACACCCGCAATGATACCGGCCAGAATAGCGCTTAGCATTTTGTCATGAACAGGCAATGGAATGTGGATCCATATCAGTGTACCGGTGAAGATAAATGCGCCGGCAATGCTGTAAAGGAAGAAACGGCGCCCAACATACATCCACCCCAGTGCAAATACGGGAACATTAAGAATGAGATAAATTACAGCTACCGAAAAGTAGGGAAACATATAATGAATGATTAGGGCCACTCCGGTAAATCCCGCACTAAAAAATTTGTGGGGGATGAGGATTCCGTTTATGGCTACGCTGCAGAGGGCACTGCCCAGCGTAATTAAAAACAGGTTCCATCCTATACGGCTCAATGGTTCTATCCACTGCTTCCAGGGCCATCTTGACATCATGAATTCCTTTTGTCATATATCATTTTGATTTTAAAACTTAGGATTCGCCAGGGTGAATGGGGTATCATGCGTTCACGCTTTTAGCTCAAAACCCAAACCAGGCTTATTCGTGGGGTATAAAGTGCCATTTCGCAGAATGACAGCGTCTGCGGATGGATCGCCCATGAGACCTATATGCCCATCAAGGTCAGCATAAAGCACGTTGGGACGGGCCAGGGCAAAATGCAGGGCAGCCGCTATGGATAATGCCGCTTCGTCCATGCAACCCACCATAACCTCCAAGCCTGCTGATCGGGCCACAGCGTTGATCTGCAAGGCCTCCCATATCCCCCCCACCTTCATTAACTTAATGTTGACCATATCGGCCAGACCCCCTCGAGCGATACGAAAACCATCTCTTAGTGTCATTAGGCTTTCATCTGCCATGACCGGTATTGAGACGCCCTTGGTGACACGCCCAAGCATATCCAGCTGATCTTTGGGAGTGGGTTGTTCGATAAGCTCTACATGGGCGCTACGAGTCTTTTTGACAAACGTCAGAGAGTCCTCCACTGAGAACCCTTGATTTGCATCAAATCGCAGTTCAATTTTGTTCCCAATGGCCTCTCTTATTTTCAAAATCCGGTCGATGTCTGAATCAAAATCAATGCCGCCTTTCAGCTTCAGGCTCTTAAATCCTTCAGCGACAAGTTGCTTGGCGCGCTCGGTGGTTTCCTTTTCCGGCATAATACCGATAGTGACACTGGTTTTAATGTGATCGCGGAACCCGCCCAGAAGCCGCCACAAGGGCAGATTGCTCTGCTTCCCCAGGATATCGCAAAGCGCCATGTCCACTGCTGCCATAGCCGCCGGGTGAGACTGTATGGCCGGTCTGAGTCTTTCTAAGAGCATGGCCGGCCGTAAGGGATCAGATCCCTTAATAGATGGGCCCACTACCTCGGTTATGACTTTCAACACACCGTCAGGTGTCTCACCCGTAACCATTTCATCAGGGGCTGCACAGCCATACCCAACGATACCGCGATTGGTCTCTACACGCAGAAAGACATTGATGGTAGAATCTATGGTTTCATAAGCAATGGTATACGGTTCTAATAAGCGCATGGAGACTTGCCATGCCTCAATCTTGGTAATCTTCATATTTCAACTCGGACGGCTTCGTCCCCATTAAATTGAATTATCGAACCCTTAGGGCTTAGTAGCGTCTGTGATACAATTCCTCCAGACTCATGCCCTTGAGATCTTCCACGAACTCCACAAGGTTTTTGATCATCAGGTCCCACATTCGCTTTCCCTTCTCTGGAGTCGCTTTTGTTGGGTCCCCGAGCACGCCGGTGGGCGAAATCCTGGCTGTATAAGCGTACCAGCCCACACCTCTCTTGGAACTGAAGTTCAAGTAGCGGCTGGAAAACTCAGGTACAAACTTGCGAGCAGCACCGAGTCTCACCAGTTCTGGTCGAATCGCCAGGCTGGTGCTGGTCTCTATTTCTCCTGCATGCACGTCATTGAGGGTTTCAGCCATGGCATCGATATCCGTATCGCTGCTCTCTCCCGTGTCCACGCAGGTGAAGATGTGCGCATCCCGATTAATCATTTGAGCTGCAAAGTGCAGGGCTGGACTGTTCCCACCATGTCCATTGATAATGACCAATTTGAGGACGCCATGTCGCGCCGCGCTCATTCCGATTTCGTAAACCATTTTAGACAACGTGTCCGGACTTATGCTCATTGTGCCGCTGAAGTCATCGTGGTGGTAAGATACTCCGTAGGGAATAAGTGGCAAGACCAGAGGCTTAGGATCTCTGCATGTTTCTGCCACTCGTCTGGCAAGATATTCTGCATCAAAGGCGTCCGTATCCAGGGGAAGATGCGGTCCGTGTTGTTCGATTGAACCAACCGGCAAGAGAGCAACATCCACTTCTTTGAAACGTCTCTCAGCTTCAGGCCAGGTCAACTCCCCTAAAAGGGGGTGTTCCGTTGGCTTCAGTGGTCCATTATTAGAAGGGGTTTCGGGATCAGATGGGGGGTGTGGCGATTCGAACCGATAGGGTCTTCTTATCCCTGGGTCGTTAAGCGGATCAAAATTGATCCAGATTCGACCGTGCTTCTTGACTGCTCCGTCGGCATGCTCCATGTAAATACGATAAAGTGCCTCTCGAAGATCCACCGGTATGTTTTCCAAAGGGGATTTTTCCGGATCAAATCGCAATTTCATAATTTCATGTCTCTTGCGTCCCCCGACAGAACCAAGGGTTGGCGCACGTATAAGACCTTTCTCGAAAAGGAGAGAGGCCAAGTGCTCAATTCCCTCTCTTTCTTGATGGATGCCTTTTAAAGAAAGATCCCTCAGGCACTGTTCAATCTGGTCTTTTGAATAACCGCAAAGGGCCGGATTACCCCCAAGTGCCAAGAGCATTCCCACAATCCGCCGGCATTTCTCGCACCTACCGCACGGCCGGACTCGATCGACATCTTTGTGGGCGGCGTGGCAGGAGACCTGATGCCTTTGAAGTTCTTGATAACGACCTGTGAGTATCTTCTCGATTAGGACCTCGGAAAGGGGGCGTAATATGGAAAACTGGCTAATCCCCCAATGTTTTTGATGAAAATAACGGGTTAACGCATTGTCAAAATAGCGGCTCTGGTCGTAAAGCCCATCATAGTGGGTGATCCCCTTATGAGATAGTCTGCACGTGGTATCGAACTCATCACCGATAACCAATCGGCCAATTCCTCTTTTTTTAAGCAGCGGAAGAGCGCCGAAAAGAAAGACCGAAACAGTCCACAGCCGGAGCGGATATTCATCGGATCGCAATCTTTCAAAATCCTTTCGGACAAAAGGGAGGTGTCTCAACATCCAATTAAAAACCCTATCCGCATTGGTCCAGATCCGCGCTGTATTGTCCACATGGTTTTTAAAATGACGATAGGCATTTAGCGCAGTAAACCAGTGTCTCCCGGATTCATTAATGAAAACAGGATGGACCTTACATCCGATTTCCTTTAACAGAGCAAAACTCAGGAGACTATCCTTCCCCCCACTGGAGAGCACAGCATGCCGCGAATTCCCTCCATTCCAACCATCGGACCTAACCCATTTTTTTAAAGATTCCGGCTCAGGTCCCGAATACGTATCAGGGAATAAAATTTTAGCTCTAAGATAGGTCCTCAGCTTCGTGGGCGGAAGATCGGTAACGCTTTCGATCAGAAAAGGGTTGGGTTCCAGGAACTTTTTGACAAATATCTCGCGGGCTGTGTTCTTTGCCATATCCTGGATGAATCGCCTGTCGTGGGTGTCAAATTGACCTCGAAAAACGATCTCTTTACAGAAAAGTCCGTAATTCAGGGCAACCTGGGCAGAAATCATGTTTCCGAGGTTTATAGAAGCAGACTCATCCGGGACAAATACATCTTCTTCAAACCGGTAGGTCAGATCAATCGTGTCATCCGCTTGATTACTGATTACCCTGTAGGGGGCGGTAATCCGGTTCATTTCCAACCGCACAGGCCCAACCTCGAGACGTTGAATGACTTCAAGTTCCCCAAGCGGATCATCCTCCGAATCGGAAAAACGATCTGTTCCCTCAATATTGGATAGTTTCATTTTATCTGATAGGTGAGCTCTTTCTTCCATGTCTTTTAAGCCTTTCAGCGTTTGAGAAATGGGATGAGGGCTTCGACGATCTGAACACCCCCATTTAAGAGGACTTCAACAGCAGGCAGACCGGTTGCTTTTGAAATAGCCGAACAGGCACTGGGAACTTCTTTTAAGGCCATATTTTCGCGGTTTACCGTGACAGCGACAACCGGCTTTCCGGAGATAAGTTCAATCGCCTGAATCTGTTTTTCGATGGGATGAATAGGATATCCCGGAAAACCATCATAGTCCTGCCTGGCCGGCGCATGTTGAAGGATGACTACATCAGGTCTGCCTGCAGCAAGAATCTCAAAACCCCCTGGATAGGCTGGATTCATCAAGCTTCCCTGGCCCTCAATTACAATAACATCGGATTGTGTCTCTTGCCAGGCAGTCCAAACGGCATTTTCAATCTCGCCAGAGACAAAATCATTGATAAGGGAATCGAGGATGATGCCGTATTTCACACCCTGCATCCATGCGGTCTGTCCGGTTCCAATCATCTCGGTGCTGTAGCCTGCAGCTTGTAAGGCATCACATAAGATCCAGGCGGTGGTCCGTTTACCCACGGCAGAATCAGTTCCAAGGAGAGCAATCTTTAACGACGTCACCGCTTCAATTTTTCCGCTGAAGAAATGGAGGTCCCTTCGGAGTAAGGTTTTTCTTACATCGCGAATTTGGACGCCACAGGTTCTTGCCTGGCTTACGATCTCAGTATCTTCACTGAGGAAATCGTGGAGACCTGAATCCACATTAAGCCTGGAGCGGATGGCTTCAATGATATGATGACGGGCCTCCTTACTCAGACGGCCCCCGTCAGGTGCTAATCCAATGACAAAATGTGTGGGATTAAGCCCCTCTGAGCGGGCAGCCCCTAATGCTTCTTGAATATCGCCATAGATGGGGATGCCCTTTGGTGTCCCGTCCAAGATGGCCCCTGCATCCTCGCCTGTATGACGTGAATCAATTACAGATAAGACATGGTAACGATTCGTTCGGCGCACAAGACCGTGTGCTGTTTTCCCATTTGGGGCGCCAAACGCTCCATCACAGTAAATAATGGCGTTACCTTCTGGAAAGGCGTTCACGTTTTCCTCCCCGTAAGAATAACGACATACCGATCTCCTGGCAGAGAATCTTTGCGGTGCCGATCCAGCAGTACGATCAATCCTGCGGTGGAGGCTGGGAGAATGCTCAACCCTTCTTTCTCGCGGAGCAAACGTGAGTAGGAAAGCATGGCTTTGTCAGTGGCGTAAGATGCCCAACCGTTTGTGGATCTAACTGCTTCCAACGCATGATCGCCATCGATGGAATGCCAGTTAATCAGTGGTTCATTAACTGGTGTCTCTCGAATTTTATTGGGTTCTAAGTCTTCGCAATGTGACCTATTTTTCTTAAATGCGCTGATAATTGGATTTTTTCGGTGGGAGGATCCAGCTATCATCCGGGGGATTTTAGACGTTTTTCCTCGGCGGTACAGACTTAGAAAGCCTCTGTAGATCCCGGCAAGGGTCGTGCCATTAGAGACCGGGACCGCCACCGCTGCAGGCGCGTCCCGAAGTTCATCGTAGATTTCGTAGGCGATCTCACCATAGGCCTTCAACTGCAAAGCGGTGTTAGCACCGCCTGGGTTGGCGTCATAGATTTCATCGGTTTCAGCTCTTTCTCGTGAGATGTTCACGGCAGCCTCATAATCACCGGGGACCCGAATAATCCGGGCACCGAAATCCTCTATTTCTCTTATTCTCCGGGTATGATATATTTGGGGGATGTAAATAATGCATTTTAGACCGGCCATAGATGCGGCAAGGGCCACCGCAGCGCCGTAATTGCCGCACGTCGCTACAGTGACGGTATCAAACCCCCTGCGCATGGCATCCATGGCAATTGCGAACGCAATCCGATCTTTTTGAGTTCCCGTTGGATTGCTTCCTTCAAATTTGACATAGATCTGGCGCAGTCCGACTTCTCTCTCCACATTTCGGGATCTTGACAATGTCGTGTCACCCACCTCTGAATCTATAATATCTTCATAGGCTTCAAGCCGATCTTCTAACACTTGGTCAGGATCAGCGGCAACGACCTTCTGTGTTTCCAGTTCAGGTGAAATGAGAGGGGCTTGTGAGCTCGCTTCTTCCAATAGTGACAAAGTGGACATGTCCATTATAATCCTCTGATTTTTTCTTTGGCTTCTTGCATTTTTTTGCATTTAATACACAAAACGGCCATTGGACGGGCTTTTAATCTCTCTTCCGATATCCCTCTACCGCATTTTTCACATACGCCAAAATTTCCCTCATCAAGTTTTTGAATGGCACTTCTGATTTTCTTCATCAATCTACTTTCCCTTTCTTTAAGGCGAAGGGAAATATCTGCTTCAGATTCCATATATGCCAGATCTAAAAAATCAGGACACAACTCTTTAGGCCCGGCAATACTTCTTACGGTATCATTTGCCTCGACAATGAGCTCATCCAACCTTTGACTGAGAAGCCCCCTGAAATATTCTTTATCCGCTTGGGTCAGCATAAAATAAGTTCACCTTTTAAAACCGTTTAATCCGCCGGAGGCGGACGAGTCCGCCACAATACCGGCGGACGAGGGTTAATTCCCCGCCGCTTGCGGCGTTTCATTGCCTTTATAGATACCCCGCTGCTCTGCGGCGGGGTAGTTCATTTGTTGGTCCGGGGAGGGCCGATTTCAAATTATTTCACCTTAATCTTTATCTCTTTTTCCTTCGCTTCTTCTGTCTTGGGCAGCGTTATCTTTAAGACGCCCTTGTCAAACGTCGCATCGATCTTGTCCGTCTTCACATTGGCCGGAAGCTGGAAGGAGCGCTGGAACGACCCGCAGTATCTTTCGACATAGTGATGGTGCTCGTCTTTTTCTTCCGCTTCCCTTTTCTTCTCGCCCTTGATGGTTAGCAAATTCCCTGAGATACCGACATTAACGTCCTTTGCTTCGAGACCGGGCAACTCGGCCTTAACGATAAAGTCGTCCTTTGTCTCTGAAACATCTACCGAAGGGGACCATTCCCCTTCAAATCTCTTCACTGTGGGTAAATCGCCGAAAAAGCGACCCCACAGATCATCCATCTCTTTACGAAAGGAGCTTAATCCGCTGAACGGTCTCCATGGGACTAATTCCATTTGAAATCACCTCCTTTGTTCTTTATAGACCCTCCCCGGGCAGTTTTATTAAGTTTGTGAAAAGAAAACCGTGCCTAAACATTATTCGTACATATCCTCTGGCGGCATCGCTGGCACCCCAGCTTTCTTTTTCTTCGGTTTCTCAGCGACCGCCGCCTCTGTGGTCATGAGCAGGCCAGCGACGGATACAGCGTTTTGCAGGGCAAATCGGGCCACCTTTGTCGGATCGACAATACCGGCTTTCATGAGATCCTCGTATTGCCCGGTTTCTGCGTTGAATCCAAAATTGCCTCTCCCGTCCATCACCCGCCGGACCACCACAGCACCCTCAAAACCCGCATTATTGGCAATCTGTCTCACCGGCTCTTCAAGGGCGCGTTTAACAAGTTTAACTCCCAGTTGTTCTTCTCCTGGAAAATCTGCGGTTTCAAGGGCCTTCATCGCACGGATATAGGCCACACCTCCGCCTGCCACAATACCTTCTTCCACGGCGGCACGGGTAGCGTTTAAGGCATCTTCTACACGGTCCTTCTTCTCCTTCATCTCGGTTTCTGTGGCAGCTCCCACACTAACAACCGCTACGCCTCCAATCAGCTTGGCCAGGCGTTCCTGGAGTTTTTCTTTGTCATAATCACTTGTTGTATCCTCAATCTGTGTTCTGATCTGTTTTACGCGGCCTTGGATGGATTCACTGCTGCCACCACCATCAACGATAGTGGTATTGTCCTTGTCCACGGTGATGCGCTTGGCCGTTCCCAAGTCCTTTAAGGTTACATTTTCCAATTTGATACCGAGGTCTTCACTGATCATCTGTCCCCCCGTCAAAACAGCGATGTCCTGTAACATGGCTTTTCTACGGTCGCCAAATCCAGGGGCCTTGACAGCCGCACACTTTAAGGTGCCCCGCAGCTTATTCACCACCAGCGTGGCCAGGGCCTCTCCTTCCACATCCTCAGCCACAATCAAGAGCGGTTTTCCCATTTTTGCAATCTGTTCTAAAATGGGAAGAAGATCCTTCATGGTGCTGATTTTCTTTTCGTTCAAAAGGATATAGGGTTCCTCCAGGTGGACCTCCATCTTTTCCGCATCGGTTACAAAGTAAGGGGAGAGATACCCCCGGTCAAACTGCATGCCTTCCACTATTTCCAATGTAGTTTCCATGCTCTTTGCTTCTTCCACGGTAATCACACCCTCTTTCCCCACCTTTTCCATAGCCTCGGCAATAAGCTCTCCGATGGTCGGGTCATTATTGGCGGAAATGGTTCCTACCTGAGCGATTTCTTTTTTTTGCTTGGTGGGCTTGGAAAGCTTTTTCAATTCCTCCACAACTAATTTCGCGGCGCGGTCAATGCCGCGCTTAACTGCCATTGGGTTGGCCCCCGCAGCCAGCATTTTGGACCCTTCCCGATAAATGCTCTGTGCCAGAATCGTCGCCGTGGTAGTGCCATCTCCTGCCACATCCGACGTCTTGGAGGCGACCTCTTTGACCATCTGGGCCCCCATGTTCTCGAACTTATCTTCAAGTTCAATCTCTTTCGCAACGGTCACACCGTCCTTGCTGATTTTGGGGGAGCCCCATGATTTTTCCAGAAGCACATTTCGGCCCCTCGGTCCGAGTGTGACCTTGACCGCATTGGCCAGGGTGTCCACGCCTTTCTTCATTCTTTCCCTGGCCGTTGCGCTGTATTTAATCTCTTTCGCAGACATCTTTTATTCCTCCTCGATTATTCCTGAATAGCGAGAATATCATCTTCACGCATAATCAAATGTTCCACACCGTCAATCTTGATTTCATTTCCTGCATACTTGCCGAAAAGCACACGATCCCCTTTTTTCACATCCAGGGGAACGCGTTTGCCCTTTTCATTCATCTTTCCACTCCCCACTGCAATGACTTTGCCTTCCTGAGGTTTTTCTTTTGCCGTATCGGGGATCAGTATGCCTCCCTTTGTCTTTTTTTCCTTATCCATCCCCAAAATAAGGATTCGATCTCCTAAAGGTTTTATCTTCATATCCATACCTCCCCATTGTGATTGATCTGTCTCTATCCTTTTCGCCATAGCACAAAGGCAACACCCGTGCCAGAACCATAACTAGCTGATATCACCTGATTTGTTTGGTCTGAGGCATGTTAGCACCGGAACTCAGAGTTCCGATAATTTCCCAACAAACAGTTATTTGATCCGGGTGAGTCATTTTGTTATTTGTTAACTATCTGAAATATATTTGAAAAATAGAAAAAGGAATCCCGGGTTCCGATATTTTGGATTTAGGAATTCAGTGTTCTGCTCATTTCTGAAAAACGGTTTGACTGGGACAAGTTTCTTCATAAATTTAGTTTTCTGAAAGGATTTGCAAAAAAATAGTGCAGCGATTATATTCCAGTACATTACGCTGAAATATGCTTATGAATTCCCGAGGAAAAAGATGGGACATATTCTCGTTATTTCAAAAGATCAAGAGGTTTTTTATACCATCCACTCCTGTTTTCGTTCAGAGTACAGGGTTGATAATGTAATGGACAAAGATGCCGCTTTGGAGAAACTTCACAGGAAGCGTTACGAATTCATTTTTGTTGATGTGGGGATTCTTAAAGCGTCAGCCCCTGAGAATGGATATAAGCTCGCGTTGCGGTCATTCTGGAATTTATTTCCTGCCATAGAAATCATTGTCATGTGTTCGCAGAATTTAATCAGAGAGGCCGTGATGGCTGTGAAGGCCGGTGCCAGCAATTATGTAACGTATCCCATAAATCCCGCGGAAGTGAGATATGTGATTGAAAATATCAATGAATCGTTAATCATGCAGTCCGAAGTCGATTATCTCAGGGATAAGTTTTGGGAATCGGATTTGTCAGAAATTATACAGACGAAAAACCCTGTTATGAAAATGGTATTTGATAAAATACGTTCTGTCTCGCCAACTAAGAGCACTGTCCTGTTGACGGGTGAGACAGGAACGGGTAAAGGCGTGCTGGCAAACCTTATCCACCGGCATAGCAACCGAAAGGACGCCCAGTTTATCAGTGTTCACTGTGGTGCTATCCCGGACACCCTTTTGGAGAGCGAATTGTTTGGGCACGAAAAGGGGGCCTTCACCGGGGCTATCCGGAGAAAGCTGGGAAAATTTGAGATTGCCAGTGGAGGCACAATCTTCCTGGACGAGATTGGCACAATCACCCCGTCTGCCCAGATCAAACTTTTGCAGGTGCTTCAGGACGGAACCTTTCAACGGGTGGGTGGTGAAGAGACCATAGAAGCAAATGTGCGGGTTATTGCAGCCACAAATACGGACCTTAAAGAAATGTGCGACGCTGGGCGGTTCAGGAAGGATCTCTATTATCGAATCAATGTATTTCCAATTGAACTTCCGCCTTTGAGGGAGCGTGCGGAAGATGTCCCTTATTTTATTGAAGTGTTTTTAAAAAGGCTGAACCGGCTCAATACGAAAGAGATACACGACATTCATCCTCAAGTTATTGAGGCCTTTAGGAAGTACGACTGGCCTGGAAACATTCGGGAACTGGAAAATCTTATGGAACGGGCCTATATTCTGGAGACATCTTCTATACTAACCCCCGAGAGCTTTCCGGGTGAACTTTTTGACTCCGGAACCTTATCGGCAACCGTCTTGGTTGATGCTGGACTTTCCATAGCAGAGGTGAGACGCAAGGGCCTAGAAGATATTGAAAGGAACTACCTGAAAGAACAACTCACTCAAAACGAAGGAAAGATCCAGAACACTGCCAGGGCTGCAGGGATCACAGCGCGTCAATTACACAAGTTAATGAAAAAATATGGCATCCGAAAAGAGGACTTCAAAGTATCAGCTTAACATGCCCACCCCACCTTATCCCCCTTTTCCCTTTATTGGCACTCGCATCAACTAAATTTGTAAAAAAATGAAATCATGGCATCAAAAGCCATTATGATCGGAACTGGTAGTTCCGTTTTATCAACATATAGGAACCTGGATTTCATATTTTAGTTTTCCTCATAATTTCAGTCTGTTAACCCATCCTCTAATCTTATTTACAGGACAATGCCCCATCCTTGCTCTGAAATCGGAACTGGCAATTCTGATCAGGCCTATCGTAAGAATCTAAAAAGATCATATAAATTAAAATAGTTAACCTTTTGGCACATCTGTTGCTTTATTTTTGGACCCCATGGAAACCTCTCCTGAAGACAAAATAACATTAGAGAATGGCGGTGAAGTAAGGAAGGCAGGTCCTCATTTGGTTACAATAAGGGGGATTGTAGTCCCGGCAGATTGGGATGAGAAAGGCAAAATCGTTGCTGTAGCCGTCTCAACGTACGATGAGGTTGAGTACTTCATTGAAAACCACGAGAAAGAAAAAGGCTTGAAAACGGTCATCCGGGAAGAGGTCGAAGTCAGAGGCATTGTAAAAGAGGAAGGGAAAAAGCTGATAATGAAAGTGAAGGATTACAGGTTAAAACCGAGTTTAATGTCAGAGTGGAATTCTAAAAAGAAGAAACCAAAGATTAAATAGGGGTTCCTAAGGGTGAAAAAGAATAAAAAGATCTTAGTCGCAGGATTCTTGCCTATGCTTACGATTGCTTTTCTGGCGGGGCCAGCTATTTCTGCAGACACCGTAATCATATTGGGTATAGTGAATGACCATTGCCAAATAGCGACCGATAATAATCAGGTGTATGAAATCGCTGAGGGTGAGAAAGGTGATGAACTGATCGAATTCGTTGGCAAGAAAGCAAGAGTGACTGGAACGGTTGAGGAGGATGATGGGAGCAAAGTAATAGCAGTTACAGCATATGAAATCATTGACGAATAGCATCTAAATGGGATGTCATTAAACAGGTGGAAGCCGTGAAAATAATTTTGTTAAACTGGGTTAGAAGGGTTACACCAGTAACAAAGACCATACAAGGGTCTAATATACACGGGCGTTTGGATGATAACATCATTTAAGAGAAAGAGGGTGTTTCAAATGAAGAAAGAGAGGGGAATAGAGCGTACAATTCGTGGCACCGTATTTCCCGTGGAGTGGGATGAAAAGGATAATGTCGTGCAAGTGGTTATTGATACACCAGATCAGGATGGATATTTTGTTGAGCGAAATAAGAAAGGAAAGGAGCTGCTTGATTTTCTAAAGTGCGAAGTGGAGGCCTCAGGTATCATGAGAGAAGACGATGACGGAGATTTGTTCTTCAAAGTGAAAGAATACAATCTAATAGAGGATAGGATAGAGGATAGGACTAAAGGTTAATCCCGTGGCGCCTGATTTTAAGTCTCCAAATTAAAAGGGGGAGGGAATGAATCTCCATGCAGGACCTGTGACAAATAAGAGCGCCGAACCAGATTTGCCAAAAGGTTATGAAAGGTGTTTGGCGGAGAGTGTCCC
>Ga0272443_10001226_pt1 | contig 39343 bp, 31 predicted proteins | sample SSMAcet12_FD_193581 | JGI IMG/M metagenome (GOLD analysis project Ga0272443, IMG submission 193581) | Marine sediment archaeal communities from Little Sippewissett salt marsh, Falmouth, MA, United States - SSM-Acet-12 | ecosystem: Environmental > Aquatic > Marine > Wetlands > Sediment ...
GCAAACGATATGGTAGAGCAGTACTGATACATTGTGCCGTTTATGAACGATCTCACTCATGCCATACGGTAGAAAGACTCGCTCACCGAAGCAAGCTTCGAGGTATTAAACCGCAAAGAGTATAAAATAGGCCCGGCTGTCGTAATCGCAGCCGGGCCTTCTTCATGTAGTACTGGAACCGTATCCGCTATATCCTCTCAGCGAGAGTCATTAGCATTCCAAGCCAACTCCTCGGCCATTAGCGTCGCTTTTAAAAGCATTGCCACAGTCATCGGTCCCACTCCACCCGGGACCGGAGTGATCAGCGAGGCACGTTCTTCGGCGACCTCAAACTCGACATCCCCCACCAACCGGTAGCCGCTCTTCTTGGTGGCATCCTCCACCCTATTGATACCCACATCGATGACCACAGCACCCTTTTTTACCATATCACCCTTGATGAATTCCGGGCTCCCAATCGCAGCGATCAAGATATCTGCCTGCCGTGTATGGTACCCGAGGTCTGGGGTGCGGCTGTGGCAGAGCGTTACGGTGGCGTTACCGTTCTTCGCCTTGCGACTCAACAGCAGGGACATGGGCATGCCGACGAGGTGGCTGCGACCGACGATGACCACATGTTTCCCGGCAGGATCAACGCCATATCGCTCCATAAGCTCAATCACTCCCGTGGGTGTACAGGCAACAAACCGGGGTTGATTCAGGGCCAGTAAACCAACGTTTACCGGGTGAAACCCATCTACGTCCTTCAGAGGATTGATGGCATTCACCACCTCATCCTCATCCAGTCCATCCGGGAGCGGCGATTGCACGAGCAGGCCGTGGAAACGGTCATCCTCGTTGAACTGGCGAACCTTGGCGAGAATCTCTTCCTGGGTGCTTGTGGCAGGCATGCGTTCGATGGTCGAAAGGATTCCCGTTTCTTCGCACCGCTTATGCTTCATGTTGACATAGACCTGCGAACCGGGATCATCCCCCACAAGAATCAGCGCCAACCCCGGACGTCGCCCCTGTTCAGCTCTTTTCTCAACTTCTGTGCCCACTTCTTCGAAGATCGACTTCGAAACCGCTTTACCATCAATAAGCGTCGCCATCGCCTTTATGCTCCATGTTTGCATGAGTACAGCCAGGATACTCTAAAACCATTGACGGAATGTTACCGCACATTATTCATGAGAAAATAGCGTCCACAAGCAGTTGCGCACCCTGTTTTCCACCAAATCGCGATTCGAGCAAATTCATCCGTTTTGCAACTTCATCCGCAGGAACAGCTTTACCCCAAAGCTCCTTTATCGCCTGAACCATCTCCGACGCGTTCCCAGCGACAACACACAGTTCCTCCAGTCCTGTACCCTGAACCATCGGCGGATTTACTAGGCACCATCTACCGGAGTGCAGCGCCTCCAGCAATTTCAGCTTCAGACCTGTAGCCTGAAAAGTCGGCAGAACGTTGACCTGAGCTCCCTGAACCAGTTGATGAAGCTCATCTACCGTCAAATCGCTAAACAGCTCTGCGCCCCCCGCCTTCTCCACGGCATCCACCAATTCCTGACGAGGCTCCTTGCCCGCGATCATGAGAGTAACATCCAGATGCGGGGCAACCTGCTCAACCAGCCACATCGCAGCAACGTGGTTTTCTACGACAGACAAGTTTCCATGATATAAAATGTAATCCCCGGTCTGTTTCGGCACCCTGACACCGTCGTTCGGATGGAACGCGGCCACGGAGATCACGTTGGGATGAAGCGACCTGAAATGTGCTGTATCCTTCTCCGATATCGCCGCCAGCAAGTCAGCATTCAGAAGCGTCTTCTCCCACCGCTTCAACTTCCACGCCTCAAGGTAGAAATACAGCTTCGTCCACAAGCTGGATTCCGAATATGCCAATCCACGGTAGTAGTCATGTTCGACATTATGAGTGCGAACGATCTTTTTTCGTCCCGTTAGCTTTGGGTGGCCGAGAAAAGCCGTCGTGTGCAGACCATGAAAAAGGATTGGATACTCCTCTTTCAGGAGATTTTTCAACAGGACTGGATGGGCACGTGTGAGGACGATGAAGGGAGTTGCGCTCAGCAGCTTCTTACGCTCTTTCCTACGGGGATAAACTGTCACTTTACTCGCCAGGTTTTTCAATGCGTTCACATCCCCTCGCCCATAGTTGAACGTGTGGAGATGAACGCGAATACCCAGCTGTTCTAGTGCTTTTACTGAATAGTAAATGTCAATCACACCCCCGTAGGCTGGAGGTGTTGGGATGTCAAAAGCTACAACATGAAGCCACCGTTCACCGTGCTTGTCCGTCGCACTAGCCATCAGACGCTGACCCCTCGCAGTATCTCCGCCGCCTGTTCAGGAGGCGTAGCGTTGATAAAGAATCCCGTCACCCATTCAAACCCCTGAGTCATCGAGAGACGGGGCGTAATCTCCACATGCCAGTGCCAATCGTGCTGAAGGGTTGTAAAATGGTTTGGACGGGCAGAAAGACTCTCGCTGTTCGGTGCGCTTTGCAGCACGAAATTCCAAGGCGGATTGTCGAGTGCCAACCGCATCCTGAGCAGGACCTCCTGCATGGTCAGCATAAAGGACTTCAAATCATCGTCCGAGATGTTTCGGAAATCATGCTGATGATAGCGAGGCATCACCCATACCTCGAAATCAAACCGGCTGGCGTAGGGCGCAAAGGCGATGAATCGTTCATTTTGGACAACGATGCGTTTCCTGTCGTGCAATTCCTGGTCAATGATGTCACAGATCAGGCAGCGCTCCTTGTCGTCAAAGTGCTTCCTCGCCGATTCCAGTTTCTGCGAAATAATCCGGGGCGTCACCGTCGTCGCAATCACCTGCGAATGAGGATGCGAAAGGCTCGCCCCTGCGATGTGACCATGATTCTTGAAGAGAAGCACATACCGCAGACGGATATCCCGCATCAGGTCCGTCATGCGTTCGCGGTATACTTTGCCGAGGTCAAATAGGTGGTCCGGCGAAAGCTGGGTGAAATCCTCATCCCGTTTCGGGGTGTCGATAATCACCTCGTGAGCTCCGAGCGCGGTCATTTTATCATACACGCCCTCGCCCTGTCTTTGCAGATCTCCCTCGACGCGAAACCCGGGATACTTATTAGGGACGACACGTACCGACCACCCCGGACCATTCTTCTTTGATCCCGTTTTCCGCACGGCGGTGATCTCGGATGGAGTGTGTTCCTCGTTGCCCTCAGCGAACGGATCGAACTCCTCGGCAGGTTCATCACAAATTTTGTAATCCGAAGGCCGTCTCGCCCGTTCCGGAGCAATAACGACCCACCGGCGATGCAGCGGGTCGTGTCTCATCTCAGACATCAGAAATCCTCCTACGCCCAGAGCGCCGGATCAAGATCCGCGAAGAGGGTATCACGTTTGCAAATCGCTTCGTAGCGCTCGCGATCCTCAGCTTCCGGTTGAATGCCGTCAGCTAGGAGTTTCAGGTACTTGCGAACAAACTGGAAATCATTGTAATGCACATTCAAGCGAAGCTCAGCGTAATCGGCTGCGGAGATAGTGCTGATCAGGAATTGCCAATCGGACGATTCGAGCAGCAGCAATTCACGTCCGAGTTGCTGCAACGCTTCCTTTATCTCCCCGGTAGCATTCGCATGCTTCCGCGCTTTCTGCGTCATCTGTTTCTCGCACTCATGAATCAGCGGCCAGGTCCACTTGGTCTTGTCGTTTAACCAGACGTAGTGGAAACCACCTTCACCCCATGATCCCTCAGGAAGCGCGACAACCGGCGCGGCATCAGTGGATTCGATCATATCCCCGCCTTGCATCGGCTGAATGTCCGGATTCTCATCCACCTGCCGGAGAACTTTTTCGATCCAGCGCGGACCTTCAAACCACCAATGGCCGAACAGTTCCGTATCAAAGGGGCTCACAACAAGCCTGTCCTTCAGCTCTGTGTGTGCTCCGCTCAGAACTTCATGAAGAAGGCCGACGAAGTGATCGGCGTTTTCCTGAACACGGCTCTCGATATTCTCGATGTAGTATTCCTCTTTCTCACCGAGACCAGCTGTTGCTCGAGTGACTCGCCAATATTTGTGACCTCCGGGGAAATGCTTCTTGTGGAAATCGAGGTAGTTTCCATCCCCAGGATATCCATATTCACCAGACCAGACCTGCAGACTCGTTTTCGGGTCACGACTGAGGACACCGACCGGATCGCCATCCCCAACGGTTCCATCCACCCAGTAAACACGATAGGGTTCGTTGGATTCGTTGACGTCCGTTTCCCGCTCTTTCACAGTCTTCTGGGATTGATCCCAAAGTTGCTTCAACCCTTCGAACCGGGCGAGATAGGTTCCCATTGCCTTGCCGCCTTCGAGGAGGTGACTGTCAACAATGAAGAAACGAATGCCGTTTTTCTGGAGATAGTACTCGATGCCTTTACGGTCCAGTCCCTCATCCTCAGGATCAACCGGGCTCACCCAGTGGTAACCGGGACGGTAGGCACACTCGGGCAGCCAGATTCCGCGGGGTTTGCGATGAAAGTGTTTTTCGTAAGCCTTGACCGCCAATTCAATCTGAGCGCTCACTGCCTCTTCGGTCCCGAGGAGCGGAAGGTAACCGTGGGTCGCGCCGCAGGTAATGATTTCGATTGCACCCTCATCCTGGAGTTTGCGGAAGGCGCCTATGATATCCCGGTTAAGCGTTTTCTGGAAATCCTGCTGCACGCCATCATACCAGTCATGCCAGAACTCGGCCAGCGAGGCGAGATGCTCGCGACCCTCTTTCGCAAAGGTCTCCTTGTCCAGCCATGCAGCGTCCTTTTTCTGGACAAGGTATTTCTCGAACTCGTCCACAAAAACGGGGTCGGAGAGCTGTTCCGCAAGAACCGGACTGAATCCGATGGTCGCACCAATTTCACGCCCTTCGGCTTGCAACTTGCTGAATGCGCGCCAGAGCGGGATGTAGGTTTCTGCCGCAGCTTCGGACAACCAGATCATGCCGTGCGGCCAGTTCCCATGGCTCAGTACATAGGGCAGATGAGAATGAAGCACGAACGTGAATTTGCCAAGTTGATTTGATTCGCTCATGTTACTTCCCCGGTTCTAACAACCCTGCTCTATCCCCCTTACAAGGAGGGAGAGATCCAATGGTATAATCGAATGTGTCAATGCCCCCAGAGAGATTCGATCCACGCCTGTAGCAGCCACTTCAGCAAGATTGGCGAGCGTGATTCCCCCCGATGCTTCTAGGGTAACTCCTCCAGCGGCAATTTCGACAGACTCTCTTAACGCCTCCGGAGCGAAGTTGTCCAGCAGGATACGGTCGGGAGCAAGCGCAAAAGCCTTTCTGAACTCCTCAATATCCCTTACTTCAACCTCAATTGGCGTGCCTGATCTTGAGGATTCAGCCTCCCGCCAGGCAAAAGCGCCGTGAATAGCCGCTTCGATTCCACCTGCAGATTCGATGTGGTTTTCCTTGATCAAAATCTCGTCGTAAAGACCAATCCTGTGATTCCCGCCTCCCCCACAACGAACCGCGTACTTTTCAGCCAGACGCCAGCCTGGAGTGGTTTTACGGGTGTCGATGACCACAGCGCTGGTCCCCTCAACCAATTTTGCGGCGTTCGAGGCCATTGTGGCAATCCCGGAGAGCCGACCCAAACCGTTCAGGGCAGTTCGTTCGCTGATCAGAATGCCCACCAGAGGCCCCTCAACATGCGCCACCACATCCCCCGGTTTGACATGCGCCCCATCCTCAACGATAAACTTCCACGTCACCGCCGGAGTTGTCAGTTCCCCACATCGTATCGCCCAGTCTATCCCGCAGAGTACGCCATCAGCTTTGACGACCAGTTCTGCGGCGCCAAGCTTCCCCTCGGGAACGGTGGCGGCACAGGTGATATCTCCGCGATCCCCCAGGTCTTCCGCGAGAGCAGCCTGAACCTGTTCATCAAGCCATCGCTGTCCTGTTGCCTCACGCAACATCATATCTGCTATCCCGAATATGCTTTTCAAACGTTGATGTTTTCCGAATCACGATCTTTACCCACGTTCGCTCTGGATACGCTCGATCTGCTCCTTGGCGCGGCGTCCAAAGGGACTGGCCAGACCTTCTCGACGAACGATTTCCTGGTACATGTCAATGGCGCGGTTGGGTTCGCCAAGACGTTCCAGCACGCGTCCGGCGTTGTACAGCGCCGTAATCGCCCACTGCATTTTCGTCTGTTTCCCGAGATAATCGACCTTCTTGTATTCGATCACCGACTCCGATAGGCGACCCGCCTTTTCCATCGCCTCCGCTATGTAAAATTGGGTAGCCGCCTCGTTTTCAACGTCCGCGAGAGGTTGAATTTTGCGGAACTGCTGAATAGCGAGATCGTACTGCCCCATCTGCAGGAACATCAATCCCACATCCAACTGGCGGTCAAATGAGTCGGGCGCATCCGGATAGAGTTCTAGATATCTCTGGGCCGCCTGAAGCGCTCCGGCGTAGAACCCCGCCCCACGATAGGCGCGAATCTGATTAACCAGAACGTAGGGCCAGATGTCCACATAGGTGGAATCCTTGAGCACCTTGTCGTAGGTCTGCGTGGCATCCATGATATTGCCATGCTGAGCGTAATAATTGCCCAGAACCCACCAGACCTGCCCGAGTATTTTATGGCCGGGATAGGATTCCGGTAGTGACGTCAGCAAATCGAGCCCATCCTCGAACCGGTTCTGTTCGAGGAGGTCACGCCCCCACTCATATTTCGCTTCCGGCACCCAGGTGCTGTTTTCGTAACGGTTGAGCAGCCTCTTGTAATGGGCTTCCGCATCCGGGTACTTCTTCGCCTTTGAGAGCCACATTCCTCTTTCCAGCTCGAATCGTGCGGAGGCGTTGTACAACCCTTCGTGGCGAGACCAGGTTTTCCGGAAACGGTTTGCGCTCTTTCGCCCATCATCCAGTTTCCCCTGACGATAGAGGCAGGCGGTCGCCAATTCATCGTAAACGAATGCGGTGTCTCTGGGCGTTCCTTTCGCAGCAACCTCTTCCGCATACCGTTGCGCCGCTTCGTACTGTCCCTGCTTGAAGAGGATTTGTGCGGCACCCCGCAAAGCCGCGCTATGAACATCTTCCGACGTTTTTCCATTCAACAGCCTGCGGTAGTGCCTCAAGGCTGCATCCAAATAACCCTGCGAGAGGCGCAATGAAGCAAGCCGGAGCCGTATTTCGTCCGCTTCGGCCCCACTTGGATGGTGCGCGAGGTAACGCCTGTACTCATCCCGCGCACGATCTATCTGCCCCAACCCTTCGTAGACCATACCCCATTCGTGCGCAAGTTTCTGATCGCGTGCACCCTCGATTACCAATCCCGGACCCCAATCCATATTCAACTCGGACATCGCCTCGAGTTCGGACATGGCATCTGTATAACGCTTCTCCTTGATCAGCTTGTCAATCAACGCTTCACGGCTGGCCTGCACCTCAGGATGATAGAAAGCTTCCGTGCGGACCCATTCGAGTGCCTCAGCAGCCCCTGCGCCAATCTTGCTGTAGTTGGGATCAATCAGCCTGAGTGCCGCCTGAACCCGCTCGGGCGTTTTGCCAAGACGAAGGACCAGGTTGTACGTCTCTTCCGCAGGGGCGAAACGTTTGGCTTGGGCGTACCGGTTTGCGAGAAGCAGAAGTCCTTCGGAATAACGAGGATGATCACGGTAATCATCCCGAAAGACCTCCAGATACCAGATGGATGCATCCCCCTTGGTCGGATCGTCAACACCAGGAACCGCGATGGAGAACGCCTTGCCCAAAGCCAGGTATGCATCCCCGGCTGCCGGAGATTCCGGATAGTCCGCAAGGTGGTCCTGCAGGGCTTTACGGACATAGAGCACTGAATCTTGGCCGCTCCTTGTTGCCGCCTCGAGCTGTACGATTCGCCAGGAGGTCGTCGCTTTGAGCACCGGTTCTGTCAGGTCTGGCAACAGTTTTTCAAGCTCTGTTGAGCCTGCCTTCGCCGCCGCCCTGCGTCTGCCTGCATCCGCGGTAAGCCTTCCGGTATCACCATAGGCCAGCCGGAGATACTCACCCCAAACCGTTTCGGCGAGTAGCGCCCGCGCCTGCGCTTTCCGTTGGTCATCAAGTTCTTTGTCGTTGAGTACATTGGCAAGTTGTTCACGCGCCGACGAGAAGTCTTTCATGTCGCGCATGTAGACTTCTGCGAGTCTGAGCGAAAGATCACGTCTGTCCCGTCCACCGGCGAATTCAGCGACCAATCCCGCAAGCTTGCTCGAGGGATCGCCCTCCGTAACGACATACTGCTGCATGTATCCAGCCCGCCATCTGGCATCGTGCACATAGGGGCTCGCAGGCCAGATCGTGATGAGGTCCTGCAGCGCCTTCAACGCCTCACGCCTGCGCTCCAAAGCCAGGAGGGCTTCGACACGCAACATTTCAACCTCATCCACACGGGCAGCCCTGGGAAATTCGTCTGAATAGGCTTCCGCCATCTCGAGCGCACGAAGGGGTTCTACAAGCAGGGTCTGCTTGATCGTGCGATATCTGGTTTCCGATTTAAGCAGATCGGTGGTGAGTTTCCGTTCTGTCGCTTTCCACGCTTCCGCAGCGTCGCGGTGGCGCTGAGCTTTTTCCTGAAGCTCGGCCAACCGCCAGCGAGCACCAATTGCGATATCCCCAGTTCCCTCGCCTATGATTCCATAGGCTTCAATCGCTTCTGAATTACGACCGTTGAATTCCAGCGCGAGCGCACGGCGAAAGGCTATTGTGGGGTCGGTTTTTGGGAGTCTTGAGTATTGTTCCAACGCCCCCGCGGATTTGCCGAGCAATAGCATCGCATCACCAAGGCTCAGGCGGACGCGGGACATCATCTCGTCCCCTTCGCGCAGGCTCCTTAACGCATCCCGGAGAAGCTCCTCCGACTGTTCGGCATCACCGATGCGAAGCCGCTGTTCGCCCATTCTCGTCAGCGCTTCCCCACGTTTGCCTGCTCGAGGATAGCGAACGAGGATTTTGCGCCATGCAGCCTCGGCCTCCGGGTCGCGACCAAGCCGCCAATACCAATCGCCCTGAAAACTCAACGCCTCAACCGCGAGGTTTTCATCACGGGTTGCCTCGGCCACCTGCCCAGCCTCTTCCGCAGCGGCATCCAGATCACCGCGGTCCGCGAGCACACGCGCCCAAAGAAGGCGAGCTTTACGTTGCTGGGTAGACTCGGGATATTGTCTCAGGATCTGCTGAAGCGGAACTTCCGCCTCTGTGAACAATTCATGTTCGACGAGGATCTCGCCGGCACGAGTAAGAGCTTCCGGAGATAACGGCGAGGAGGGGTAGAACACGGGAACACGCTCGTAGGCACGTACGGCTTTATACCATTCCCCCTCTTCCATGTAGGTGTCGCCAACTCTGATCAGCGATTCCACCGCTCGGGGATCATCGGGGTCAACCATCGCCGCACGCTGATATGCCTGCCGGGCAAGCTCGTATTTCTTTTCCTTTGTCCGCGATTCACCGATCAGGAAATTGGCCTCAAAAGCGTGCGGACCCTCCGGATCGGCCTCGAGGTATCGCTGTAAAGCTCCCGAGGCAAGATCATACAGGCCATCCTCGTAAAGCCGTCTCGCATAGACAAAATCCGACTCCTTGGTCCGAGCCTGTCCCATAAGGTCGGACGAGACAAGGAGAAGCAGGAGAAGTGGGAATATTCCTTTGCGAACAAAGGAATTTTCAAGATGCCAAATCATCGGTTGAAGTCCTTGACAGGCTGAAGTCGCGCGATACGCTGCAGTAGTTGCATAACACCCTGTTCCTCAAATTCCACCTGAACCTTGATGTCGTTTTTCCACTTGGTGGCAGAGAGTACGATTCCTTTTCCAAATTTTGGGTGGTCCACAAGATCACCCACCCGAATCGCAGGGAGATCGTCATCCGAGGCCGGGAAAACTGATTTTGGCGAGGCTGCCCGAGAGCTACCCGCATTCTTTGTTTCCCCGCGCGCTTTTTTGCGCTCCGCCCAGGGATTATACCCAGCTTCGTCAGAACCGAGCTCCAGACCGTGCTGTGCGGATAAGATACGATCATGACCGTGCTTACGTGAAGAAGAGCTGCTGCTCGAGAAGGAATCTCCCAACCCGCGTGTTTTCCACTCCACAACCTCCTCGGGGATCTCGGTCAGGAAACTGCTGGGCTGTCGAACCATCATCTGGCCCCACACCCGGCGCATCCCGGCGTGGGTCAACATCAGCTCATCGCGAGCTCGAGTCACCGCCACATAAAAGAGGCGGCGTTCCTCATCCATGTCACTCTCGCGTTCCTCGTTTTGAAGCGGAAAGAGGGTCTTTTCAAGGCCGGCGACAATCACCACCGGGAATTCCAGTCCTTTCGCGGCATGAACGGTCATCAATCGCACGGTATCAGATGCGGAATCGTACTTGTCCTGATCCGAGGCGAGCGCAGATTGTTCCACATATTCCGGAAGTGTGCCACCCTGAGCCGCAAATTCCGCGATGGAATCTATGAACGCTTCGATGTTGTCGATGCGTCCCTGAGCTTCAAAACCTGCTTCAGCGCGCAATCTGGGCAGATACCCGGACTCCTCAAGCAGGTGCGCGGCCCACTTCTCCAGCGGCATGGTCTCCAGCTCTTCCCGCCACTTCTCTATCTGCTTCGCAAAACGGACCGCCGAGGTAGCAGACCGTTTCACCACGCCTTCGATCTCTTCCGCCTTCGCCATCGCTTCGGTCAGCGGCACCTCATGCTCCTTGGACCACTCAATAAGTTTGTCCAGAGTGCTCGCCCCAATCCCGCGAGGAGGCTCCGAAACCACTCTCCTCAGCGCCAGATCATCTCGCGCATTCATGCAAAGCTTGAAGTAGGCGACCGCATCCCGAACCTCTTTGCGATCGTAGAATCCGACCGCGCCAAGTACCTGGTAGGGGTAGCGGCGGCTGCGGAACGTGTCTTCCAACAGACGTGATTGTGCATTGGTCCGGTAGAGCACGGCAAAGTCTCTGAATGCCCTGTTTCCCCCCATTACATCACGGCCGATCCTGTCCGCAATTTCCCGCGCTTCATCCATATCGGAGGGTACGCCGACGATTTTCGGCATCTTCCCCTCGCCCCGGTCGGTCCAGAGCTTCTTCTCTTCCCGCCGCTCGCTGCGAGATACCACAGCATGGGCGAGGTCAAGAATCCTCTGCGTACTCCTGTAATTCTGCTCGAGGCGGTAGACAACAGCACCCGGAAAAGTGTCTTTGAATCGGAAAATGTTTTCCACCCTCGCCCCACGCCAACCATAGATCGACTGGTCATCATCACCGACAACACAGAGGTTCGGTTTTGGCCCTGCAAGTACTTTTACCAACTCGAATTGCGCGAGGTTTGTGTCCTGATATTCGTCCACGTGCAGGTACCGCCACCGCTCGGACCATTTCATCAGAACGGAAGGGTGTTCACGGAAGATTTCCAGCGGCCTGAGCAGAAGATCATCGAAGTCCATCGCCGCATGAAGGCGCAGACGGCGTTGATACTCGTAATAGACCTTAGCTGCGATTTTTTCGAGAGGTGTGTCAGCCGTTTCTTCAAAGACTTTCGGGGTAATCAGGTCGTTCTTCACTCGGCTGATCACGGTGTGAATCGAACGGGGGCGGAACCGCTCTTCCCCATACTCGTCCATGATGATCTTGACCAGACGGCGACTGTCGTCCGTGTCAAAGATTGTGAAATCCTTCGGAAAACCGATCGCCTCCGCCTCGCGGCGAAGCAGGCGCAACATTGTCGAGTGGAATGTCCCCGCTGCGACTTCACTGCCTCCGGGCGTGATCGCGGCAACACGCTCCTTCAGCTCCCCAGCCGCCTTGTTGGTAAAAGTTACGGCCAGAACCTGCCAAGGTTTCGCCTTCTTCTGCTGAACAATGTGAGCAATCCGGTGCGAGAGCACACGGGTTTTCCCGCTACCCGCTCCCGCAAGTACCAGTACAGGACCATCCGTTGTTTCAACCGCCTGACGCTGTGCTTCGTTCAATCCCGCAAGAGGATCAATGTGGTGAGTCTGCATGCCTAGTTTCCCGCTTCCCGCTTACGCCTTGCCTCCTGACGGCGTATGGCATCCAGACGCCTCTTAGCCCGAAGGTGATCATCGTAGTTCGTTGTGAATGTGTGGCCGCCATCCCCACGAGCAACCATGTAGAGCCAGGGTTTGTCCGGAGGATTGAGCGCGGACTGCAACGCTTCCAAACCGGGATTGTTGATCGGCCCCGGAGGTAAACCCTTATATCTATAAGTGTTGTATGGATTCCGTACTGTAAGGTCGCCTAGGGTGAGCCGTCGTGGCCCCTCGGGAAGGATGTACTGGATTGTAGGATCAGCCTGCAAAAGCATGTCCTGATTCAGACGGTTCTGGTAGACCGCCGCGATATCGGGCGCTTCCCCTGGGAGTTGGAATTCTCCCTGTACAATGCTGGCGAGTGTGACGACGCCTTGAAGCCCCAATTCATTCTTCTCCGCAGCTTCAAACCACTCCACACCCACCTTATTGTGGAAAACACCGATCATCGTTTGAATGATCTCTTCCGGGTCGCGCCGTAGACGGAAGACATAGGTTTCCGGGTAGAGGAATCCCTCTAGAGTTGTAACGTTCAACCCCATTTTTGCGATGAAATCTGGATCGTTCGTCAGCTTTACAAAACTGAGACTGTCGACAACTCCCTGAGTCTGTAACAGGGATGCCATCTGGTGGGAATTCCACCCCTCCGGAAAGGTCACTTCCACCATCACCTCGTCAGCGGCGATGATCCTGTTCGCCATCTCGCGCATGGAGGCCGACCGTGGAATGTCGTAAACCCCGGCTTTAAGCTGTTCGCTCATGCCACGATACTTCAGGTGCCATGCAAACCGCCGCGGGCTTTCGATCAGGCCTGAATCTCGAAGCAAGTAGCCGACTTTCCACGCCGAGGCGCCCTGTGGGACCACGATTCGATCCGCGCCATCACGTCGTGGGTGAGCTGGCGATCCAGCCAGGTAAACAAAAACCGCGACAATGACCACAACAGCGGCTGCAACTGCACCCGACAAGTAGTAGTAGAGCCGTTTACGCTCCCTCTCGCCCGGTTCCGCGACCATGCTTTTACGCTTCATCCAGATTCATCCCTGAAGTTTGGCTCTGTTTACCGTGGCGCCTCGCGGAGGAGCCAACGTTCAAATGCGGAAAGATCCTCCAGCCAATCCACACCCGGATCATGTCCGCCGGACATTTCGATCAGGATATCGCGCAGTCTCGGTCTCCACCAAGGCGCCCAGAGAGCTACTCTGCGACCCTTGTGGCGTTTCAACATTGCTGCTGAGGCTGAGATTTCAGCGAATGTACCGCTAAAACCGGGTAACGCGACGCACTCCGAAATTCTCAGGAGGCGCGCCATCCTGTCCTGATAGTCAGATGCTCTTTCGATCACCTTTACGCTGCTGTTTGGTAGTCTAACCGCCGGATCTAAATGAACTATACCTCTAGGGTTACCACCAGCCTCCAGCGCTCCTTCGGAAGCCGCTTCCATCACACCACCGTACCCTCCGGTGACAACCTCAAATCCGGATGCGGCAATCCGCCTACCGATCTCCAGCGCGAGACGCCAGACATCATCACCCCGGTTCCAATCGCCACCACCGAAGACTGCGATGCTGCGCACACATCCTCCCGGTAGACTATCCCGTGTGCCTTAAGATAGGCTACACCCTTTATCACAACAACGTCGGACAACGCCGTGAATACGCTCATGCAGACAGGAGTAATACGTTGAATTCAGCTGGAATCAGGGTGTTTTCTGCCTCTCGAGCTACTCCCACCCCCAATTGAATACTGTTTGCTAAGGCTTCGCCGATGACGTAAATTCGCTTATACGAACTATTCGTTATTTCTAACTATTAGGATTATCGACTAATACTCCCTCGCGGAGGAGCAAAGAACATGAACATGCATGTAGATGACGTTCAGGAGAAACTGGAGAATGTCGATTCCGAACATCTGGCAGATGCCCTGCTGGAAATCGGACGCTTTTTCCACGATCTGACCCCGGCTCGCACCGAATTGGGCACCCTGACACTCAGGCAGATCGAGGTACTCGACCAAATCACGATTCAGGGCGGACTGACATTGGCTGCTCTTGCCGAACGAATCGGCCTCGCCAATTCGACAATGTCTACAATGGTTGATCGGATGGTGCGGGATGGCCTGGTGGATCGGAAGGTGAACCCTGACAATCGTCGGGAGGTGATTTTGAACCTCGGTGAAAAGGGAGTCGAGTATCAGAGACTTAGGCGCGAAATCATCCAGGAAACGATGCTGAAAATGATGGGGGGTCTTTCAAACGACCAACGGACATTGCTTCTGAAAGCCCTGTACATGATCGGCCAATTGATTCACGATCTGAAAGGAGGTGCCGACTCATGAATCCACTCAACCTCCGAAAACCACTTCTGATTCTCGGACTGCTTTTCTGCGGCCTGCCCGTGTTCGGCGGCGAGTTGCTTTCCACTCTCGTCGATGAGGCGTTGCAGGCAAATTCCTCGCTGGAAGCGGCAAGGGAATCAGTGATTCAGGCAGAATCGCAGGTGGAACAGGCGCACTCCTCCCTCTGGCCAAGCCTGACTGCGAGCGGTACTTTTACACACCCCTCCTATGTCCCGGAGGCGGTTATTGCCGGAGTACCCTTTCAGTTTTCGGCTTCCAACCAACTCAACGGCAAACTCAGCGCACAGTACCAGTTCTTCACCTGGGGACGCAGTCAGTCCTCGATCAAAATGGCCGAGCTGAACGCCGAAACAGCCCGTGACGCACGACTGCAGGCCGAACGCGCAATACGGCTCGCAGTAACTCGTACTTATTTCGGAATAAGCCTCGCTGGTGAAGCACTCGACTGGGCAAGGATCAACGCCGGTTTGTTGCGCGATCAGGTGGAGTTAGTCAAGAAGCAGTTTGCCAACGGGTACGCCAGCGATTTTGACGTCCTCCGGATGGAGGTGGAACTCGCCAATGCGGAGAGTGAAGTCGTTGCACGCCAGAAGCAGGTGGACCGGCTGAACATCTCGCTGAACAGATTGCTGGGGCGTTCACTCTCGGATCTAACGATCATTGATTACAAACTCCCGGACCTCCCTCCCGGCGGTGTCGACAGCCTGGAGATCGTCACCACACTGGACCGTCATCTCGAGCTGAAAATGCTGAGGCGATCCTACGACATCTTCGCCGTGCAGGAGTCGATGACAAAGATTGGGCTGCTCAGACCCATGCCATCCGCCTTCTTCAACCTGTCAGCCGGCAACGGCCAGTTCCCGGATCTTGACAAAATCCGCACAACCTGGGCGGCAGGCGTTTCGATTTCACTCCCAATCTTTGATGGATTCCAGACCAAACGAAAACTTCAGGAACTCACCTCCGCCCGCCGGGAACTTTCCGCAAAGGAGCGCGACAAAGTTGACGAAATCGAGGCAACGATCCTGAATGCCCGCCTGGATCTTGAGGAATCGCTTCGTCAGATCAAGATCGGTCAAAAACGCTACGAGCAGGCTCAGGCCAGCTACAATATCGCTCACGCCCGCTACGAGAACGGCGGGATCGGGAGCACAGATTTGATTGAGGCACAACGCACTCTTCGCAGCGCAGGACTTCAGTTGATGAGCTCAAGGTTCGAGGCTGTCGTCAAGTGGTGTGCGATGCGGGATGCTGAATACCTGCCCTACCTGGAGGCTTTCGATGAATAGGACCTTCGCTGCAGTTACGATACTTCTCTGTGTGGCGCTTCTTCCGGGGCTTGTGAATGCACAGGTGGATGCAAATCGTGTTTACCCGGTTTACACCGATATGTCAAAGATAGAGACAATCAGCAAGACCCTCATGCTGAGGGGCAAAATCACCGTTCCCCGTCTTATCGACGTTTACAGCACCTTTGGCGGTGATGTCATCGAACTGAACTTCGATGAGGGTGATCAGGTCAGAAAGGGCGAGGTCGTTGCGCGCGTCAAACGGATCGATCCTGGCGTACACTATGAGCCTGAATCGGTAACCGCATCCCTGGGCGGAACAGTAACCAAACGGTATGTCTCAAAAGGTGCTCGGATCACACCTCAGACCAAGATCGTGGAGATCACACAAAACGATCCACTGATCTTCCGCGCGGATGTTCTGGAAATTGATCTTGGTCGGGTTCGCGAGGGACTGAAAGGCACAGTCGAATTGGCATCCGGTCAAGTTATCGAAAATGTTCCGTTGATCAAATTGATGCCATTTGTCAATCCTCAGACAAGTACGGTGGCAGCGGAATTCACCCTCCCGAACAAGAACAGATCACTCAGGGCCAACACCTCAGGAAGCGTCACACTGCTGCTTGACCAGCATCCGGGAATAACAGTGTCCCGAGATGCGGTGATTGAGCGAAACCGTGAACAAGGGGTGTTCAAGATCGTGGATGGAAAGTCCATCTGGGTGCCAGTCAAGATTGTCAGTGACCTGGGAGCCAGACTCGAGGTCCAGGCAGATCAACTCGGGGCTGAGGTACAGGTGGTAACCTTCGGTCATGACTCGATCATGGATGGATCCTCGGTCCGCATTCAGGAGGATCTGCGCTGATGAAATTAGCCCACCTTGCAATGCGGAATCCTGTGGGGACCAGCCTCTTCGCTGCGGTGTTTGTCGTGCTCGGCCTGATCGCGGTGAGCGGACTGCCCGTCGCCTACTGGCCCAACATCACTCCACCCTTCCTTGTAGTGCAGACCCCTTATCCGGGCGTCTCGCCGGAAGACATCGAGGAAGAGGTAACGAAACCAATCGAGCGGGTGATCTCGACGATCGACAATATCTACGAGGTCGAATCCTCATCTCTCGAGGGTGTCAGCCAGCTTATTGTCCGTTTCGAATGGGGAACGGATGTAAAAGCTTCGAAACAGGATTTACGTGAGAAACTGGATGCGGCCCGAGGACAACTTCCGCGCGACATCCAGCCCTCCTCCATCCTCGCCCTGGATGCGTTGATGCCTGCACCGCTTGAGATTGCGGCGTCAAGTGACCGTTATGATCAGGGTGAACTTCGCAGCCTGCTCGAGGACAAGATTGTCCCACAAATTCTGCGTCTGCCAAATGCCGCTGCTGTGGATATTCGAGGGGGACGACAGAAAGTTGTGCGAGTTGAAGCGGACCCGGAGAAATTGATCGCCCTGAACCTCCCGGTGGAGAGAATTACTCAGATGCTGGGGGCGGAAAACGTCAATGTTCCTGCGGGTAAACTGACCCAAAGTTCCCGACAGTACATCCTCAGAAGTTTCAACAAGTATCAATCCCTTGAAGACATCCGCAATGTAATCCTCGACCTTCGAGGGGCAACCCCGATTCTCGTCGGAGACGTTGCGACAGTGCGGCTTGTGGATGATGAGCAGATTGGCATCGCACGGGTCAACGGTGATCCAGCTCTGGCTTTCTCCATCCGTCAGAGCACTGATGGCAATACGGTTGCGCTTGTCGATGAGACGTTACGCGAGCTTGAGGATATCAAAGCCGCCTGGCCTGACATCAAGTTTCAGGTAATCAAGGACGACAGCGAGTTCATCAAGGCGACGATCAACTCTGTCACTACGAACGTACTTTTCGGCGCGATCATCGCCTCACTGTTCATTTACCTCTTCCTCGGGAGTTGGCGGAATACGATGATCATCGTCCTCTCAATTCCCGTCTCCGTCCTCTCAACGTTCCTTGTGATGAAGAGTCTGGGGATCACGCTCAACACAATCTCGCTGGGTGGCCTTGCGCTTGGCGTGGGGATGATCGTGGACGCCAGTATCGTTGTCCTCGAAAACCTCTATTACCGTCAGAAGTTGTTCACGGAATCGGGCAACGTTGAGGGCAAGAAGCGGATCGACCTGTTCGCGGATGCCGTCGGTGAAGTTGCGTTACCCATCACCGCCTCCATCGCAACGAGCGTTGTAGTCTTTCTCCCGCTTGCATTTACAACGGGGCTGGCCTTCTTCCTGCTCGGCGAACTTTCGCTGACTGTCGTTGCGGCGTTGATCTTCAGCCTGATCGTCTCATTTACCGTCATCCCGGCGCTCAGCCTTCCCCTGCTTCAGGTGGATGGAGGCACTCGCGGCATATCCAAATTGTGGCAACGTTTCATCGATTGGCTGACAAGAATCTACCGGCCTCTGATCAAGATTACCGCAGGAAACACAAAACGAGCATTGGCAACAGTCGTCATCTCCTTCCTTCTTCTGATCATCCCGTTTCTGATCGCACAACACCTTGATGTCGAACAACTGCCGAGGATGAATGAGGGGACGATCCGGGTGAACGTTGAATTCCCCATCGGGACTTCCCTCGAAGCGACGAGCAACATGGTCGCGGACATTGAGAACAGGTTAATGACGTTCGACCAGATCGAGACGATCTACAGCGTCGTGGGCTTGACGGCCTTCTACAACCAACAGGTACCGCAGATTGCGTGGATTGATTGCAGGTTACCCATGGGGTCAGGCGATGCAGATGAACTCATGGTACGTATGCGCGAAATGCTCACCGGGTACCCCGATGCTGATATAGAAGTTTTAATTACGACGATTAACGCGGGAATGAGTACGGACGGTTTTGACCTGCGCGTGGTCGGACCGGAGCTCGAGACCCTTACGCAGATCAGTGAACAGTTGATCGATAGCCTCAGCGCACACCGCGAGGTGATCAACCTGAATTCCAACATGAGTCAGGGCAAACCTGAAATTCTAATCACTGTGGATCGTGCAGAAGCGGCACGATGGGGACTTTCGCCCGCATCTATCGCCTCAACGATCCGCACCGCTGTCGATGGAGTTACAGCGACCAAATACAGCAGCACCGAAGGTGACCTGTATGATGTCGAGGTTTCACTCAACCGTTCGGTGATACGCAGCTTCCAGGATCTGCGCGAATTGCCTTTGCAAACCCCGGGAGGTGTCGTTCTTCCCCTCAGGGCAGTCGCAGGATTCAGCCAACGGCCTGGTCCCGCCGAGATACGCCGCAGCGATCAGGAACGTTTTCTCGCAGTCACAGGCGATGCTGCACCCGGAATACGACAGCGTGATGTCCGCCAGATTGCCGAGAATGTCAAGGCCAACATCGACCTGCCACCAGACTATCGTTGGAAGGAGGCCGGTGCAGCGCGATCCATCGTGGAATCCTTCCGCTCACTGGGTGTCGCTCTCGTATTGGCGATTTTCCTCGTCTACGTGGTCATGGCTAGTCAGTTCAACAGTTTCTGGCAACCGATCGTCATCAGCACCGCAATTCCTCTTTCCCTCATCGGCGCTGCGCTCGGACTGCTTGTTTTCGGCGGAGAATTGAACATCAACAGCTTCCTCGGGGTAATCATGCTAGCGGGAATTGTCGTCAACAACGGCATCCTGCTCGTGGACTATATCAACCGCGGTAGGCGTGACGAGGGTCTGGAAAGGACTGAGGCAATTGTACAGGCTGGCGAGCGACGACTTCGCCCAATCCTGATGACAACGCTGACAACCGTTTCGGGCATGCTTTTCATCGCCCTCGGCTTGGGAACGGGTGGCGAAACCCTGATTCCGCTTTCAGCAGTGGTAATCGGCGGATTGACGACCTCGACGCTGCTGACCCTGTTCGTGGTTCCGGCGATTTACCTCGTCTTTGATTCTCTGCTTTCAAAACGAACCTGACGTTCGACGCTGTGTCGCGCCAAGGCTGCGCGGAGCGACGAAAACACGAGGAACAGTATCCATTTTCCGCAGAGAGTGACCTCGTTGGCTGGTCCAACGAGGTCTATTTTTTCATGACGTCAAAGGGTGGCCCGATCCTTTAGGATCAAGTTCCAGAATGAAAAGAATTGTATAAATCCTGTTTGTCCGCTATGCCAAACAACCAATCGCACCCAGCATCCTCGCGTAATCACCAAGCCGCCCGTGAATTCTGAATTCACGGGCGGCAGGTTTGGCGAAATGCCATCAGTGCAACACCAACGTGCAACCGTGGGGGGCCGATTACCCAGGCATCGCGTCCTGATGGCTGAGTCAATATAACCCGAATATTTCCGACCTCGCAAGAAAAGTTAAGCTTCCCGTACTCTCGGGGCAGCTCATCTCCTCCGGAACACGTTCAGGCTTCCCATCCCGATGGATGCATCAATTTCGATGTGTGATTTTGCGCTATCCCAGTTGTCGGTTTGGTAGGTGTCGCTTGTTCTTTTGTCAAATCCATCCAGCTCTATCGAAGACATGAAATTGTCTTTGTAGTAAACTCGAACGCCCGCGTCTTTTGGTACAGTCAAATCGCAGGAACCAAGCCCAATGGAAAGGCTCACGTACGCCTCACCCTCGAATCCACGAAGGTCGAGATCCACATCACCCAGCCCACTCTCGACGTTCAGGCGGTCAAACCTTAGGAATCCGAGGTTGTAGCTCTTCAGCTCCCCGAGGCCAGTCTCGAGGGAGACCCTCTTAGCCCTGATTTCATTGGCGCGTTCCAATCCTACCGTCACTTCCGAAAGACCGCTCTCGAGCTTCAATTCATCTATTTGCAGCTTGTCGAGATTGATATCGCATTCTCCAAGACCCAAGCTCATATCCAGGCTTGTCTTTGGCTTCGGACTCAGTCGAATCTCGTAATAGTCGTTAATCTCGGAATCTTTGAACTTGTTGAAATCCCTCGAATTGTTCCTGTTGTTGTTGTCGAAGGAGACAAATGCACTCTTCCCTCGCCGGATAACACTAACCTGCGGATCGGAGTATTCCGGATCGTAGGTTCCGCTGATACGGAACAAATCACCCGCGTCACCCGCTCGCAGACTGATTTCCGCAAAACCCAGTTCAAGTTCGAACTCAATTTCCTCAGCGCCTTCGAGCGGCTCAGTCTCATCGTACTCCTCGGTTCTTCCCGAACCGTACGCAACAACCACCGTGAGGAAAAAAGCCGAAAACAGTATTGTCAACCTTTTGGAAATCATCGTTCACCTTCCTGCCTGTGCACGCTCTACGGTTTGCGCACTGTGATTGTACCGACTCCGCCCTTCAGCAGAATGGGGATTCCCCCACCATTAACATCTCCACTTGCGCGCAGTTCCCCAGACCGCGAACGCTCTATCTCCAACCGATAATCAGTCTCTATCTCACCGCTTTTCGCGGAAACTGTCGCTTCGATGTAGGCGCCAAGGCTCTTTGGAAGCGTCATGTCGATGTCACCCGATCCGCAAGAAACATCAACCCGGCGGATCAGATCAGTATTCGCTTCGGAGAACTCTACCAAAACACTACCTGATCCCACGGTGGCCTCGAGAGATCCGGCAAATTGTCGAAGTACGATATCGCCTGATCCGTTCGTTACCTCTAGATCACCGAGATGTTGATTAACCCGAATTTCTCCACTTCCAGTGACGAGATTGAATGACCCTTTTGTCATTTGGGTTGCAATGTCGCCTCCGGAAGTCGCCAGCTCGCCCTCGATACCAACAGTTATTTCTCTAGCATCCAGATCACCTCCGGATGTGGAAAGCGAAAGGCGGTCGGTCTTAGCATTGGATACGCTTATATCCCCACCAGATGTGCTGAGGTGAAGCTCCGGGCTCTTGATGATATCCGCAACGATATCGCCACCAGAGGTCGCCGCTTCCAACTCGCCCGTACAATCGAAGAGGACGATGTCGCCACCGGATGTAGCGCCGGAGATCTCCCCTGTTATCTGCTTCAGTGAGATATCTCCACCAGAGGTTGCGACAGAAATATCACCATCAATCTGTTCCAGGGTGATGTCACCGCCCGAGGTCAAAAGGTCAAGCGCACTCTTGAAATCTTGCGCTTTAATGTCGCCACCGCTCACTTCCGCAGAAATATTTGCATCGCGGGGAAGCTCCATCCTGAGCTTTTCACCAATCACCTTGTCCGAATCGCCAAAACGTACAGGTCCGTCAATCCGGATCAGCCTGGATGTGCTTTTAATCTCCGGCACAATTTTTTTCAGCGTTTTTTGTGCCAATTCCTGTGTAACACCCCGCCGGAAAGTGTACTGCAGAACCAACTTCGCGCTGCTCCCATCATGACCGCTTGCTTCGATATCGCCTGTATAATTAGTAACTTCCACTGCCCCTTCAGGCTTCAGATCCGTGACAACAAGGATTTCCGCAACCAGATGGCCCCTTTCTTCGTGCCAGGTTACATCCGGTGGCCCTGCAAGCACTGTGCTGCTGCTTGCGGCCAGAATCCCGGCTAGAAATAGTTGACGAAGCATTTTCATGCGGATCTCCAACGAATCTTTACCCGTTCTTTGGACGGGACTGGTTGGAAAAAGGTTACTTGAAAAGGGGAAAACAGGAAGCCAGCAGACTCCGGAGTGGGAAAGCGGCAAGAAACTGCTCTATTTAGTCTTAAACTCTTAATAATCACCAATCCCAGTCCAATTCATGGCTGTAATCCGGCGCTTTGTCTGGTTCATACTCTTTGCCAAGCCGATACTCCACGAGAACTCCCTGGATGGAACCTACAGGGATGGAACTGCTCATTTTCACCGGCAGACGCAACTCATCATCCGTAAGCCAGACGATCAGACTGCCAGTCATGTTGAAAAGGCCCTCAGATTCAATCACCGGCTCAACTTTCCAGCACATCCACTCGCCCGCCGGAACCTTGATCTTTTCACGGCCATAAACCTTTACCGTAAGTGGATACTGAACAGTAAGATCGTGAAGCGGCAAGTGTAAATCTACCCCTTTTTCCAGTTTCTGCGTACGAACCCAGTAGAGAGCGGAAATGATGTTGTGTGTAAAGGGCTCAAACGGCGTTACCCCTTTGGGGCCGTGCTCGTTCGAGATGGATACCCACCCTGTTTCACTGTTGTAGTCGTAATACTTCAGCGAATGATAGCCGCCCTCATGAATTCTGCGCTCATATCTGTGCGAATAGAGCGATTCAGTGTCAAACCAGGCCTCCACCTGGTCCCGGACCTTGAAAAAGAGGTCAATTGATCTTGTGCTGCGCGCACGGCTGCGAAAATGGAATGCTGGACGGCCGGTGCTGGTGTCGATATCGACGATGGCCATTTCACTAAGGCCTGCCTGCACAAATGAAAAATCGAGGTGGTACCGAAGCCGTTCCCCGACGCCGAATGGCAGGCTTTCAAAGCTCTCTGTCTGGTATTCGGGAACAAATTTGGATGATCGCGGTTCGACGGGTATCGAAGTGGGCTCAACCAGGATGGAATCCTGTGCCGTCTCGACACTGATTACAGAGTCCAGCTCAAGCGAATCCAACTTGAGCGAATCAGCGACCTGTACGCCTTCAGAAGTCTGGGAGTGAAGTCGAGATGTAGAGAGTCCAACGAAACCTGTAATGATGAGCAGAAGAACGATACCCTTTCGAAACCGACGAGGGGGATTCATACACGTCTCCACACCGTCCCGTCGGGGCCGTCCTTTAACTGGATACCCTTCCCGGCGAGTTCATCGCGAATTCTGTCAGCCTCACCCCAGTTCTTCTCTTCGCGCGCCTCGTTGCGGAGCAGGATCAACTCTTCGATCCATTCACCATCCTCAGCCCCCGTAGCGGCCTCTTCGAAGCTCAATACGCCAAGAGCATTTTGTGCTCGATCCCAAAGAGTATCAAGGATTTGAACATCTCCGGATGTCAGGCGGGAGATCGCATTTTGAGCGTTTCCTTCACGTACCAGTTGAAACAGAGCAGCCAATGCAGCCGAGACATTCAGGTCATCATCCATCGCCTCGTTGAATGACCCATTCGCCCGAGTTACGGCTTCCTCTATTTCCTTTGAAACTTCCCCCTCCGGCGCGTTCGTCCAGCTCTCGCGAAACTCATCAAGCCTCGCCAGAGCAGACCGCGCTGCTCCCAACCCCTCGAGGGTGAAATTGAGTTGGCTGCGATAATGCGTGGAGATCAGAACGTACCGTATCTCTCTCGCCCTCCACCCTTTTTCGAGCAGGTCGCGGAGGGTGTAGAAATTTCCGAGGGATTTGGACATCTTCTGACCCTCGACAATCAGGTAGTTGCAGTGCATCCAGTATTTCGCAAAACCCAATCCTGTAGCACACTTGCTCTGTGCGATCTCGTTCTCGTGATGTGGGAAGATGTTGTCCACGCCACCAGTATGGATGTCGAATTCAGGTCCAAGGTGTTTCATCGACATTGCGGAACATTCTATATGCCAACCGGGACGTCCTTTTCCAAAGGGAGTTTCCCAGTAAACGTCTCCATCCTGTTCGTCCCACGCCTTCCAGAGGGCGAAATCGCGGACATCGTCCTTCGATTCATACTCATCGTTGCTCACCCGCTCCCCGACGCGCAAGTCTTCGATTTTCTTGCCGGAAAGCTTCCCATAGTCCGGAAAACTGGCGACGCTGAAATAGACTGAACCGTCTGAGGCCTTGTAGGCGTGGCCCTTCGCAATCAACTCTTCGATGATTTGTACCATCTCGTTGATATGGTCGGTTGCACGGGGATAGAGTTTTGCTGGTTTGATATTAAGCGTAGTAAGATCATCGTGAAATGCCTGAGTATATCTGTCTGTCACTGCGTTCAGCTCGATGCCCTCTTCCTGGCTCTTTTTAATCGTTTTGTCGTCTACATCGGTAATATTCATCACCTGTTGCACCTCGTAACCACTGACCTCCAGCCAGCGTCTGAGGGTGTCCGCAAAGATGAATGAACGAAGGTTCCCGATGTGGGCGTAATCATATACCGTAGGACCGCATGAATAGAGACGCACGACCTTGCTGTCATGAGGTTCAAACGGCACTTTGGCATGCCGGTATGTATCGAATATTAGTATGCTCATAATTGCTTCTTTTGTTCTTCCCTGCTAATGAAACGTTTGTGTCGCACCGACCAGTACCGTTCAAGATAATCGACGCTGGACAGAATGAGTAATCCTAATACAATCCATGGAGCAACGGCCACAATGTTGTCCGGTACGTACTGATCGAGCAGGAAGATCATGAGAGTGATAGCTGTTGCAAGCGTCGTCACCTTCCCGGTCCACGCACTGACGAACAGGTAGTGATCTTCCTGTAGTGCACGCAAAGCGGCAGCGAGAATCACTCCGTCCCGGCACATGATCGCCACCAGCAACCATACGGGAAATCCCGGATCACGGTCCGAAAAGGCCAAAGCTGCTGCAGTCGCCATGACAACGAATTTGTCCACTATTGGATCGAGGATTTTGCCCAATGCACTGATCGTGTTCGTCAGCCTGGCAATGTTGCCATCCAGTACATCTGTAAAAAAGCCCAAGGCCAGCAGAATAGCCGCGTACTCATCCATATAACCGCCATGCGATTTCGCGATAATGATGACGGCTGGAATAATGAGCACAACACGTGAGAGAGTCAGAATGTTGGGTAGCAATCTGATATCGGACCAGCGAAACTCCGGGATATCAACACGCCGCCGCCTCTCGTCCTGACTAACCTTTTTTCGTTCAGGATCCCTGAGTTGTTTCAGCATATTGCACTCCAAACGAAAAATCCCGGGCCATGATGCTGCCGGGACTTGATCATTGGCTGTAATGATAAAATATAACTACGAGTAACGTTCTTTTGTACCCGTCTCCTCCGCATCTTCGGGCAGGACTGGATATTCACCCGTGAAGCAGGCAGTACAGTACCCTTTTCCATCCCCCTGCGGAACACTCTCCAACAATTTCTCGACGGAAAGGTAACCGAGGCTGTCAACACCGATCATTTTGCGAATCTCTTCCACGCTGTGTTCGTGAGCGATCAATTCATCCCTTGAGGGAAAATCCATCCCGTAATAGCAGGGAAAACGGATTGGCGGGCTGGAAACACGCACATGTACCTCTTTCGCCCCTGCATTTCGGATCAAGTCGGTCAGTTTTCTGAGTGTAGTGCCACGAACAATGCTGTCCTCGACGACGACAACACGCCGATCCTTGAGAATTCCGGCCACCGGATTGAACTTCAACTTGACACCCATCTCCCGCATAGCGGTCGTAGGCTGTATAAACGTCCTGCCGATGTAGTGGTTTCTGATCAGCCCCATCTCAAACCGGGCATCACTTCGCTGACTGAACCCGAGGGCTGCGGTGTTCGAACTGTCCGGGACGCTGATAACAATGTCCGCTTCCACCGGATGTTCTACCGCTAAGTTCTTTCCCATTTTACGGCGGAACCTGTCAACTGAATCGCCATTCATACGGCTGTCAGGACGGGAGAAATAAATAAGCTCAAAAATACAAAAATTTGTTTTTTGGGATTCAGCGTAATGAATGGAATGCAACCCCTCCTTGTCGATAACGATCAACTCACCCGGTTTGACGTCGCGGATGAGCTCGTAACCGAGGAGGTCCAACGCGCAGGATTCCGAGGCGACGGCATAAGAATCATCTTTACATCCGATGCAGAGTGGACGCCATCCGTAGGGGTCGCGGGCGGCATACATGGCATCATTGGAGAGCATTACGAGGGAATACGCGCCCTGAACCTTGCCCAACGCCTCGATAAATCGATCGACGAGCTTATCGGCGCGAGACCGTGCCATCAGGTGAACGAGGATTTCACTATCCGTGGTGCTCTGGAAGATCGCCCCTTCGTCCTGAAGCCTTTTTCTGAGGCTTCTGGTATTGATCAAGTTCCCGTTATGCCCGATGGCGACAGGACCATCCCGGAGCATGGCAGAGAGCGGTTGAATGTTGAACTGTGAACTCGAACCAGTGGTCGAATACCGGTTATGTCCTATGGCCGCATGCCCCTTCAGCTCTTGCAGCGATTCGGGCGAGTGGAATACATGCGAGAGTGTGCCCATTCCAAGGCGACGTCGGAACTTTTCTCCATCCGTGCTGACAATCCCAGCCGATTCCTGCCCTCTGTGCTGCAGGGCATAAAGACCGTGGTAGACAAGTTCCGCGGCGTTCTCGGCGTTCCAGATTCCCATCACGCCACAGAATTCTTTAATCGTCTCGCTGGCCATTTTCCTCGCTCGCAATGTGGGCTGGCACCCGGACCAAAAATCAACTTCTAATCGATACGTCTTCAACATGATCTTCAAAACGAGAATAAAACATCCTCGTCAGGAGATGGTCGATAATATCCACGAAATTGGATGTTGGATCACGCAACACATTCAGCCGTAGCATCGCTCGCAGATCAAGGAACAACGTCAATTTGCCGGAGTCCCTGATCCTGCGAAGCACTCTGTATTCCTCGAGCTCCGCAAGAACCTTGGAACTCACCGTCCTCTTCCCGGACGCTATCGACTCGGAGATTTCGATTCCGATGGCATCAAAATCCAGGTGCACCATCGAACGGCTCGGATTGAAGATGCGTTCCGAATATTCAGGAAGTGTTATCAAGTAATCCAAAATGTCCGACGCCTGCTGCGACAAGGTCAAAGTTGGCAGGCCGCTGCTTACGGATGTCATGTCCGACTGCATATCTGCCGCGCTGCGTGCAAACCGAAGAAACCCTTCCATCAACCCTTCGCTTGGAACCTCAATGATCTGAGTGTAGGGATCACTCACCTTAAGGTTAATCAATCCCACATCAGAAAGACCGACCAGCACTGGGTGGATGAAATGCTGTGAGAGTGGAAGGATATTGTGCAGTTCATCGAGCACCGGGGTGAGCTGGGCGTGTATAACAGACTCTTCATCCGTCCGCCGGAGCTGAAGAAACTTCAGAAGGAGACTGCCAATGCCGTAGAGGGTTGAAAGACTTGATCGAACGGGACGATCACCCACCCTTGTACGCCGAATCGCATGATCGATAAATCCACGCAGCCACTCAGGACCCTCAGAAACAGCGCTTTGAAAATCATCTTTCTGAATCGTATAAGCAGATGATTCTTTGATAGTTTCCGCGCTGTAATTCAGAGGCGAATCCTCGAAAAGACATTCGGCGGAAACGACATCGCCCGGACCCAAATAGGCAATAGGTACCTGCAAATCATCGACCTGCCTGGTCAGACGCACCATGCCCGACTGAAGCACGAGGGCACGGTAGCAAACGTAGCCTTGACGAACGACCTGCTTGCCAGCCGGGATTGTCTCAATCTGTACAGCCATCCAAGACTCTGCTCTAGCTAGCCTACGAGATCTTTTTCGCAGGACGTTCCCGATCCCGTTCAATGTCGGCGCGGACATCTTCATAACCTGTCCGGCCCATCAAGGCATAGGTCGCAATTTTACCGGCTTCTACACCCGGTTGATCAAGCGGATTAACACCATACAAGGCGCCCGCAACGAGAGTTGCCGCCTCGAGGATGTACATCAATCCGCCCACAGTCTCTTCTGCTATCTCGTCGAGTATAAACGCCATGTTTGGGCGATGTGCCGCAGTTAAGGCACGCTGGGTGGCTTCTCCCTCGGCGCTTAACAGATCTCCAATGTCTTCACCCGACAGATAGTCCATCGTTTCGATCTGGGGATAGTGTTTGCCCACTTTTATCTTGCGACGGTATTTCTTCGGCAGGATCAGCGTGAAGGTTTTGTCCGAAGGTCCCTCAACGAAGAGCTGTACCTGACTATGTTGATCGGTAGTACCGAGGGCGGCAATCGGCGTCGGTCCAACCTGAACGATTTCGCCCTTAAGGTTCTGACGCTTGCCCAACGATTCTGCCCAGAGCTGGCGGAACCAGTCAGCAGTTCGATAGAGAGCGTTCGAATAAGGCATCATCACATGGATGTGCTGCCCATGCTCCGTGTGCGCGAGATACTGTAATAACGCAAACGCTGCACTCGGGTTCTTCTCGAAATCCTTGTTGAAAACCTTCTCCTGCTGCTCCTCGGCGCCATCCAGAAGCTTGGCGATGTCGATTCCCACCAACGCTGCCGGAAGCAGTCCCACTGGCGTCAAAACACTGAACCTGCCCCCAACTCCAGCCGGAATCGAGAAAGTGGCGATACCCTCTTCGCGAGCGATCTGGCGAAGGGCTCCCTTTGCAGGATCAGTCGTAAACACGAGGTGATCGCCATATTTGTCGCCAACAGCATCTTTAAGCGGGCCGAGAATCGCGCCGAACGCGGCAATCGTCTCGGCTGTAGATCCCGACTTGGTTACCACGTTGTAGAGGGTTTCCGACGGGTCACAGACATCCATCACCGCCCCGAGATACTCGGGATCGGGATTATCTGGCACAAAGAGGCGTGGTGCATCACGGTTTTCATCCTTTCGGGCATTCCAGTGAAGAGGTTTGATTGCATCACGCAACGCGATAGGACCCAGCGCGCTTCCTCCAATACCCAGGATTACGACGTTCTTGAATTTCTTCTTTGCCTTCTCGGCATATTCCTGAATCCGTTTCACATTTTCCCGTTCGACCGGGAGGTTATAAAACGGCAGTTCGCCCGCTTTCCGCCTGGATTCCAGTCCCTGCAAAGCAGCCTCAACCTTGGGCCAGTGCTTGGATATATCGTCGGGATTAATTCCAAAGCCCTCCCCGACGGCATCTTCAAACATCCGTGTGACATCAAGCTCAATTCTCTTACACATAAACTCTCCCAGACATCCGCAAACACAAAGCGGATTCACTTAAACCATGTACAGAGATATCAAATCTCTGAAAAATCGTAATCAGACATACACCAGATCGCCGATCGAACCGCCAAGAATTCGTTCAGCGGAACCGACGTTTACCACGATTTCCGCTGTCTTGCGACTACCGATCAACCAGACCGCCTCGCGATCTCCCCCGTCGGCGAATGTCTGAACTTTTTTCAATGCTGAACCCTTGTAACGAAGATCCCCGTCAACAAGACACTCTTCGGAGAGGTTCGTCACAAGGTTGCCGAACCGGTCAATCCAAACAACACATCCGGTCCAGCCATCACTCGTCCTGATCGGCTGAATATCCAGCCAGACCCACTCATCAGCGACGAGAGGACCGATCTGTTCGTGGTCTCCACCAGAAGCCAGCCATGCGGCAACCGGCGCCATCACATCCCGACCATGAAACGTACGGGAGGGTGATTCTTTTGCTATCGGGGAATCACTCGCATCCCGAATCCAATCAGGCCTGTGCATGGCGAAAAGCGGAGCCAACAGGCCATTGTCAGGTGCAACGACAAATCTGCCCCCGACTGAGGCTACCAAAATTCTCCTTTTTGTACCCACTCCCGGATCGACAACCGACAGGAATACTGTCCCTTCCGGGAATTCTTCAAAATCATGAATCAACAGAAACGCTGCTGACTGTATTTCGCCGGGAGCGATCTCATGGCAGAGATCCACGATGTGCAGATTTTTGCTGACGCTGAGCGCAGCGCCGTGCAACTGCCCTACATAGTCATCCCGAGTGCCAAAGTCTGTCAGCAGCGCAAGCACACCCGGGAGATTATCCCTGCCCGGGTCATGCTTCATCAGAACTGCACCTCTGGTGTGGCCTGGGCAGCTTCCGGAGCGTCGTAGAAGTCTTTCTTCTCGAATCCGAACATGCCCGCGATGATGTTCTGCGGGAAACTGCGCAACACAACGTTGTAGTTACGGACAACGTCGTTGTACCGTTTGCGCGCAACTGCGAGCCTGTTCTCCGTACCCGCAAGCTCATCCTGCAACTGGCGGAAGTTGGCATCCGACTTCAGTTGCGGATAGTTCTCAACGACCATCAGCAAGCGGGAAAGCGCACCGGACAACTCATTTTCGGCCTCGATACGCTGGTTTACATTACCCGCACCACCGACCTTTGAGCGAGCTTCGGTCACACCCAGCAGCACATCTTTCTCCTGCTGCGCAAAACCTTTAACAGTGTTGACAAGGTTCGGAATCAGGTCGTAACGCCGTTGCAGGTTATTCTCCACTTCCGCCCACGCGCCGTTTACCGATTCATCCATCTGAACAAGCTGGTTGTATGTCCCGCGCACAAAGCCAAAGACGGAGAAGGCAATAATGACGATAACAGCCACTACGACCAACAGAATTATCGTTCCTCGTTTCACTGCACCCTCCAGGTTTCTATCACCCATCTGACAATGGGTTTGTTTTTCTGATGAAATGTACGGTTTTACCGTGCTATCAGGACTGCCAACCATCCACATAGCGAGCCAGAAGGTCAACCTGCAGCAGCGTTGAACGAAGCAATTCCCACGCTCCTGTTCTTCCAAGCGCGTTGCGCTCATGGCGAACGCTGTAAACCCGTTTGAAGACCTCGGCATCCACCCCGGCGACAGCGCTTCCCTTTTCGATCAGTTCCAACCGATCAGTTGGTACGGAATCCCCTGAGATAACGAGCAACGCCTGAAAAACTGAGTTCCAGGTCGGCACTGTCATCGCAAGCAGATTGCGCATGGCTGTGGTGTTTGAACCGCTCTCCAGCGCAGCCTGGCGTAGTTGTACCCACTTCCCCTTGATCTCCCGCTCAGCCTGAATGCGAAGATCGGACGGTTCAATCGTGAGGTCGGCAAAGAAATCATTTCCATGAAGCACCTCGTGCCACAGCTTGATGTCGAGAAACTCCATTGGATAGACATCCAGGGACGAGCGCACGTAGTTTTCGCTCAAAATCAGGGGAACCGCGAAGCCACCCTTCAATTTTCGCTTCACCACCTCGGCAGCTTCCGGCCATTTTTCATACTGACCCGAATCAACCAAAAGCAATATATTGATATCACTGGTTTTAGATGACCATCCCTCCCGTGCCGCAGAACCATACAGGTACGCAGACTGCAGGGAATCACCCCATACTCTTTTCCAAAGTTCAATGCTGTTGGATACACTCTTCTTTATCTTCTCGTACATTTCCCACTCCCGCTAGAAGGATCGTCCGGCGCCACCGCCACCGAATCCACCACCCCCAAAACCTCCGAATCCACCGCCGAAACCACCACCACCTCCGCCTCGCCGTCCCCCTAACATCGAGCTCAACAACATGCCGAACAGAAATGCCCGGCCCGTTCGTGACGACATCAGGATGGCGACGATGATCAGCATGAAGATCAACCCGAAGGGGCTGACCTCTTGATCGCTGGAGCGGTTGGATCTCATCCGGGGCGAAACCGCACCGGTCAGTTGAACATCCGGCTCGACGAGTCGAACGATTTCCGCACCAGTTGAAGCAAATGCCTCAAAAACTCTCCCTTCGCGGAGATAGGGGATTGTCACCTGGTCCAGAATTCTACCCGCAACACCATCCGGGACATCCCCCTCCAGACCATAACCGGTTGCGAGGTACACTTGTCGGCCGCTACCATCTCCACTACCAGTTTTGTAAAGCAACACGGCACCGCGATCCGTCCCCTTCTTGCCAACACCCCACGCATGACCCAACTCTACTGTGTAGAGGGATATATCCTCGCCCTCGGGGATTGCATCCATCGTTACGAACGAAATCTCGATTTTCGCCTTCTCTGAGATTTCGCGCGCCAACGATTCCAGCCGCGTTTTGTCGGATGAATTCAGCAGGCCGGCATAATCGTTTACAAAGCCGGTCGGGGTAGGATAATCGGCGAATGAAAAACTGGTAAACAAAAGGAGAAACAGGCTGACTATCAGCAGTTTCTTTTTCATGACAGCTCTCTGCTATCGTTTTGAGCGGAAACGTCCGGCGAGTCCGCTAAAACGGAATCGTCTGTGCCACCGGCTGCTTCCGTATTCGTTTTAACCGCATCCTCACCCGGTAACTCACGACCATAGGAAGTAAACAGAAGCATGAGGACCAGAATAGTAACGCCAACCGAAACCGCAGAATCCGCAACATTGAAAACAGCAAAACGTTCCATGATGAAGTCCGGAAAATCGACGTCTACAAAATCGACCACATATCCATACACGATGCGATCAAATGTATTCCCGATCGCTCCGCCAAGAATCGCCGCAAGAATCCAGCGTACGCCCTTGGGCTCATCATCGATGTTGTAGAAAATGACGATGACAACGAACACCGCAATAACTGAAAGAATCGCCAGCATCTTGATGCCGAATATTTCCCACCCGAAGACAATACCGTCATTGTGTACACGCGTCCATCGGACAAGGTTTCCCAAAAACGGTACAGATTGATGGAGCGCAAGCGTCTGCTCAACAATCTGTTTTGTCAGCCGGTCCAGAAAAATGATAAGCAGCGTCAGAGTTAGTGGCAGGTGTCTCTTTACAGTGGGACGCACGGGATATCTCCCTTCGAGGGGGACTGGAGAATCATCAGCAGCAATTAGCGAGTCTTGAGACAGGAACACTAGCAGGCATTTATATCCCTTCAGGACGCCTGACCAAATTTCGCAGGAGACGGATATGTGCCTTTGGTTTGTACACCATGGAAGAGGTTAGCGTCTCTCCTCTTCCTGCTTCTTCTTGCAGTCGATACAGAGCGTAGCATGCGGAACAACCTCAAGACGCTTGTACTGAATCGCCTGCCCACATTCGGCGCACAACCCATAAACGCCTTCATTCATCCGTTCCAACGCACGGTTCAGATGTCCGAGGAATTTATTTTCACGTGCCGCAAACAGGAAAGCCTTTTCTCTTTCCTGTGCATCCGTACCCTGATCGGCCATGTGGAGTGAATAAGTAGACGAATCACCTGAATACTCTTCAAGAGTTTTCAGAGAATTCTCCTCCAGATAGCCCAGTTCACGGAAAATGCCTACCCGCTTTTCTTCGATAATCTTGCGGAAATGCGGCAGATCCTTTTTCGTATAACGGCGCGCTTCCTCTTTCTTCGCCATGCTGCATCCTAAATATGAATCAACGGCACCAGGCCGTACCTGAACGAACCCGAACACCCATTTTCAATGGTGTTCCCGAAACGACTCACAGCTTGTAAATGCCTCGATTTTACTGCAGAAGCGGACAAAGGTACAACGGCGGCAATCGAAATTCCGCCCCCAATCTCCCAACTCACGAACTCGCCGAGGCAACCCTGAGCCTAACCAAATTCTTACCAAGCAGTTACAACGCCCAGCGTGACCCGAAACTGAGGCCATTTCTCCTAATTGGAGCCCTCGCCTCCAGTATCACCTGAAGTCTGCGAGTGGTTGTTCATCGAACGGCGAACCTCTTCGGCATCCTCCAGCGCTTCCTGTTCAAGGATGTCCAGCAATTCGACCTGACCGCGCAGGATCTGTTTCATTTTGAGAATGAACGATCTGCGTTGGCCATCCAGACGGTGAATGTCGTCCATCAAACGCTGCTGCTTGCGTCGAGCATCCTGCATCAACTGATCAGCTTCGAGCTGGGCGTTCTGAACAAGCATCTCGCTACGCTTGGAGAACTCCTCCTCCGCGCTGCGGCCAGCTTTCTGCGCGTTCATCATCGCATCCTGCAGGGTGGATTCCATCTGCTGGTACTCTTTCAGCTTTTCCTCATTACCAGCCAGTTTCTTGGCGAATCCATCACGCTCGGCGCGTAGAGTTTCGAACTGATCCGCGATGAGTTCAAGAAAACTGCGAACCTCATCCACGTCAAAGCCGCGCATCTGACGGCCAAATTCCTGCTTGCGAATGTCCAGGGGTGTCAGATTCATTTCACCCTCTTAATGTCTGGCGAGGTCCAAAAATAGCTGTCCCCACCCGAATATGTGTCGCGCCTTCTTCAACCGCGATTTCGTAGTCACTGCTCATACCCATCGATAGTACCGCCATGGAAACCCCGGGGAGCTTCATCTGCGCAAGATCTTCAGACAAGTTTCGTACCTGCGCGAACGCTTGATGAAGCTGCGCCTCGTCCTCCGTGATAGGTCCAATCGCCATCAATCCTTCAATACGAAGGTTTTCCTTTGAGGAGGCGAATTCAGCCACTTTGGCCACTTCTTCCAGCTCAAGGCCGCCCTGGCTATCAGCACCGCTGACATTTACCTGAAGCAAACCCCGTGCGATGATTCCCAGTTCGGCGGCGATACGGTCTATCTTGTCAATGAGCTTTTCCCGGTCCAGGCTGTGAACCAGCGAAAAATTCTCCAACACTGCCCGCACTTTGTTTGTTTGAAGCTGCCCGATAAAATGCCATTCCACAGCATCGGCAGCCTCTCCGCCGATCAGCGATTTGACCACAGCCATCTTCTCCGGGGTACCCTGAAACCGGTTCTCACCAAAATGTCTCAAACCGGCATCATAGCCCTTCACAACGAGTTCCGCTGGAAGGGTTTTGGTCACTCCGATGATGGTGATCTGCTTTGGATCTCGCCCGGATCGCCGCGCTGCCGCTTCGACAGAGTCACGAACTCGGAAGAAACCCTCTGTTACTTTGTCAGCCATGGTAAATCGCCCTTTTAAGGCAGGTTGCAATATAGCCGGGAAGCCCCTGAAAGGCAAGAAAAATGCGGCCTTTACAAGGGGATAATGTTGTTTCGAACAGGAACAGGACCCGATGTTTTTCTGGAAATTACACCTCAGGTCACTCCTGCACGTATCCCTCTCTATCTCCGCAGGCGAATAGCTATCGCCCTCGCTACCTTTTCAGCATCCTCTTCACGGCTGAAGAGGTGATCTGCGGCTTCATCCAGCTCAAGCAAAGATTTTGGTGCATGCGCCCAAGCCATCAGCTCTTTGGCACTATCAAACGGGACCGTATCATCCGATGGTGAATGCACCACCAGCAATTTCGCCTGCATGGAATTCAACGCTTGTTTGAGATCATGACGAGCGACATCATCAAAAAAATCGCGACGCAACAGATATTTCTTCCCGTTGATTTCAAGCTCGCCGATCCCCCGTTCAATTGCCTGTTCTTTAGCTCGTTTCAGCCTGTATCCCATTTCGCCAGGTTTTGAGGGAGCCGCCAGGGTAACGACCAATTCAATTCCCGGCATTCCTGCGGCAGCCAGCAACACTGCTGCACCACCCATGGAGTGTCCGATCAACAACCTCGGGGCGCCGTAGTCGCGTTTCAAGTAGTCACCCGCAGAACGGACATCTTTCACATATCCCGTCAACGTTGTGTCGGAAAAATCGCCCTGGCTTCCCCCAAGACCCGGAAAATCGAATCTCAGCGTTGCGATACCCTCTGCCGCCAGAAACCGGCTGATGTGTACCGGAGCTTTATAATTCTTATTGCAGGTAAAACAGTGGCAGAAAATCGCCCATGCCCGTGGTTCGCCCTCAGGTGGCAGTTCAAGATGTCCGCAGAGTACAAGCCCCTCATTATTCCTGAACGTCGTCCTGCAGGCGTTGCGTATCATCTTTCCACTCTGTAGTTGAGTCGCTATAGACACCAATTAATACTCAAATGGGGAAGCTGGCACCGGCCTCTTCCCCATGCGTAGCGGGAACGTCTCGGAATCGAACCGAGCCGGGACGGTTAGGTCCCATAACGGCTTTGAAGGCCGCAGCGTCCACCAGGATCGCATCCGCTCCCCAGAAAACAACCCTCAAGCAATGGTTCAGGGCTGCACAATTCCTCTGAATATACCACCAGACAAGGACTACATCATCCAGCCGACAAATGTTTGCGCAGTCTCCCGTACAGCCCTCCGAACGCACCGTTTGAGAGAATCAACGTCACATCTCGTGTTTCCTCAACTCCCACAACCCTCTCGACTATTTCATCCACTGAATCTGTCCATTCGGCATGTGTCCCGGAATTCATCAACGCAGACACCACAAATTGGCGATCCAGCCTTTCAGGCTCAGGAATCTTTTCCATGCGATGGATAGGACCGATAATGACCTCATCTGCCCCTTTTAAAGACTCAATCAGATCAGCCTGATGGATGTTGCGCACCATCGTGTTTGATCGGGGTTCGAGCAATACTCTAAGTTTTCTTCCAGTCCATCTCTGTTTTGCCGCAGCAATTGTCTCACGGATCGCCGTTGGATGGTGGGCAAAATCGTCCACAAACACCCGCTCACCGTGAGTCAGGAATACCTCCATCCTCCGTTTGATGCCCTTGAACTGCATCAAGGCCGTCTGGATGTCCGAACTGGATGCGCCGTGGATTGCGGCAACCGCTACTGCAGCAAGGACATTCTGGAGGTTGTGCCTTCCGAAGAGAGGTACGGCAAGTTCAGCAAATTGCGTTGCACCACGAAAAACCTTGAGACCGCTGAACCCTGCGGAGGCACCGAATTCCTCGCCACGCCAGTGCGCGTTTTCAGAGAAACCGTAAGTGGCCACTTTGCTGTGGGCGTGATTTGTCAGCTCAAGGGCCCTCGGATCATCCGCGCAGGCGATCAGCCATCCCGCTGGGGGAATCTGACGGAGCATCAACTGGAAGGCACGTTCGATCTCGCCAAGGTTGTTGTATATGTCTCCGTGATCAAACTCGATTGAGGTGACCACCGCGATCTCAGGCAGGTAGTGGAAGAATTTGGCCCGTTTGTCAAAAAAGGCGGTGTCATACTCATCCCCCTCGATTACGAAAGGTCCACCCTCGTTTCCCAGACAGCTGGAGTTTTTAAAATCGAGCGGCTGTCCACCGATCAGAAATCCGGGCTTAAGACCGCATCGGTCCAGGAGAAACGCCGTCAACGCAGTCGTCGTCGTTTTTCCGTGCGTTCCACAGATCGCCACAGGACGGCGTTTCTGCAGGATGACACTCTTCATCCATTCCGGCAGGCTGGTGTATGGCAGGTGGCGTCGTAGTACTTCCTCCACCTCCGGATTTCCCCGGCTCAGGACATTGCCCACGATCACGATATCGGGCTCCCACTCGAGGTTGGCTTCCGCGAACCCCTCGAACACAGGAACACCCAGATCGCGCACCATCTCGGACGTTGGCGGGTAAAGAGGATTATCACTCCCACGCACTTCCCAACCAGACTCAAGCGCCAACCGTGCTCCCGCGACCATGGCGGTGCCACCGATGCCGATGAAGTGAACTCGCGGTGGAGTGTGGTATGAAATATCTGGTAGCACGTTTCTCCCCGTTAACGAACGAACAATGCCGGATCCAGCCGAACGGTAAAATACAGCTCCTCAGAAAACGGCTGTTCCTTGAATCTGCATGGACAGACTGATCCGTGAGTCGAAGACTTCCAGAGCGGCAGCGAAGCAGTGAGGGTCACTCCATACATGTCTTTCAAGGTCACCTCGACGCCGTTTTCGAAATAGCCATCCAGCGAGGTCCATGTCTCTACAACCGCCAACCCCTGATACATACCCAGCCTGAACCGTTTCAACAACCGTTGAGTGGCGGTTGATATTGGAGCATCTAGCAGGTTGGCGATGGGTAATTCAAGAACCATTTTGCTACTTACCAGCCATTCGGCCTCTGTATCAATCCATCCCTCACCAGCGAGCTGAGCTGGTGTATCTACGCGTGGCTCCCTCCCTCCCCAGTGGGCTCCGGCGAAGGGTGATCCCAGGTTTTGGTACCTCATGCCTGAACCAATGCTCGCGGTAAAGGGACCGGGAACGTCCTTTGAATCCGTCAGATAACGGACCTCCAATCCGGCATCCAGTCTCTTCAAAGTCCTCATCCAGGGCGGAATTGGAAACCGTTTCAATTTCCAAGACGACTGGTATCCAACATCCAGCGTATAAAAGCCGTATCCATGAATCCCGGATGCGTAGTCGACGAAGAGACGCGAACTTCGGCCGTACAGTCCCGGAATTGCAGATTCTAGGTGAACCGTGTAATAATCGGAGGAGTTGATATCGCCCGTTGCAAGATTCTCCGTCAAACGGCCATAACGGCTCTCCAGGCGCAAAGTGCGCTCCATGGGCAACCATGTACGGAAATTGGATAAAACACCCGCCTCGTACCATGTATAGGGCTTTATAGACCCACCATAGAGCGTAATCCGGACGGGAATACCATACTCATTCAACGGAATGCGGTATCCGGCGCGCCACTGAACCTCGCTCTCGTCATCCAGCGTACCGGCAAAAGCCTGAACCTGCCATGCTCCAGCCTGCTCCAGCCAAGAGTGTTTCAGGTTCACACCAAGGATAGCGCCCGATTCCGCACCATAGCCTGCAACCGGACCAAAACTGAGCTGACTTCTATCGAGCGCAACGGGCGGCTTTGGGAATAGTCCATCGTCCAGGAGTAACTCGGGGAAGTATTCTGGTTTACGATTATCAAAGGGATTCCGGTCAGCTAACAGATCATCCGGATCAATGATGAACTGCACAGGTTTTGAGGACACCTTGAGGGTAACCTCGAATTGCCTCTCGCTGCCGGGTTCATGAAGCTGGTCCCACGTTCCCCAGCGCTCGTGGCTGGAAAGGCTCGGGTCAGTTGGCAAAAATGAGATTTCTCCCCTAAGGGTATCGCCCGACTCGGTAACCACAGCCATTCTTACTGGCAGACGGATCTCATGTTTCCGCGAAATTGTAAACTGTATTCTCCACCCCTGCTCCATCTGTTCAACACCTACTCCCGAGAGGGCGTAATCGATATCTCCATCGCCGTAGAGAAACTGTTTGAAGAACCACCCGAGGGGCTGTCCCGCTGCCCCGCTGAAGGCCCGGATCACGTCATTTTCATCTACATGTTGAAACGCGCCGATTCGA
>Ga0272443_10001227_pt1 | contig 39328 bp, 26 predicted proteins | sample SSMAcet12_FD_193581 | JGI IMG/M metagenome (GOLD analysis project Ga0272443, IMG submission 193581) | Marine sediment archaeal communities from Little Sippewissett salt marsh, Falmouth, MA, United States - SSM-Acet-12 | ecosystem: Environmental > Aquatic > Marine > Wetlands > Sediment ...
CCCCCGCCCCCCCCCCCCCCCCCCCCCCCCCCCCCCCCCCCCCCCCCCCCCCCCCCCCCCCCCCCCCCCCCCCCCCCCCCCCCCCCCCCCCCCCCGGGGACCGTCTCGACGAGACCCCGATTTACGGACACGAAAAACTAGAACTATTTGTTGACTACCCAACATGGAGAGTGTAACATAAGCCATATATGGTCATTTGCCCATACACTAACTTGTTCGGCTTAAACGGAAGGAGGCGAGCGATGGAAGAGAAGCGGTGTTGCGGGAACTGTGTCTATGCGGAGCGGCTGCGGACGCGGTGGTTGCGGCTGATTCTGTGGCGGTGGCCCGGGCTGATGATCTGTTTTCAGCATCCGGACGCGCCCGGCGAGATCAGTGAAATTCATCCGTCGGCGGTGTGTGAGAATTTCCAGGCCCGGACGGATCGGCCCGAGGCGGCCGAGCGTCTGCGTCCGCCGGGGACGTCGGTCCGCTACATCCCGCTGACCAAGGGCAAATACGCCATCGTCGATGCCGAGGACTATCCGGCCTTGGCCAAATACAAATGGCATGCGCAGATCCGAAAGGACGGGAAGGTGTGTTATGCGGTACGCAACCGTGGCCGTAAGACCATCATGATGCATCGGCAGATCATGGAGCCGCCCGAGGGGATGGTGGTCGATCACATCAACCACAACGGCGCGAACAACCGCCGCTGCAATTTGCGGGTCTGCACGCAGGCAGAGAACACTCGCAACAAGCGGTGTTTCACCACCGGCGAATCACAGTACCGCGGCGTGACACCGCAGGGTGACAAGTGGCAGGCAGCGGTCAGTCATGAGGGCCGCACGCATTACGTGGGTATATACGACACGGAAATCGAGGCGGCCATGGCGCGGGATCGCAAAGCGATCGAGTTGGCCGGTGAGTTTGCGGTGTTGAACTTCCCGAAGTCGATCCGGGCGCGTCCAACGGGTGGCACCCTCAAGCCCGAAGGGCTTGGGGATGGCCCTTGCGAATAGGCTGATGGTGGGCCAGGCTACCGGCACCGGCTTGTCGGAGTGATCGACGGGTGCATTCAGGGTTACCTCGGATCGGTTCCGCGCAGCGCGCCACACCACGTGGTGAACACGGCATGCTGGTCTTGTTGGAAACGGTCGATATCGTCGGGCGTCCGATACTGGAACCCGTCGCGATTGTCCCCACCTGCCCACGCGTGCTGCGCCCGCCTGACGCACGCAACGATGTCGGCGAAGTCTGCGTGGCGATCGTGTCGGGGCGAGACAATCAGGCATGGCCGCGGAGCGATCAGGGCAAGGACGTCGTCGAAATCGTACGGGATCTCCCGTTCGCGCCCGTGAAACAGTCCCAACTTGGGTTGGAGGGCATGCCATTGCCAGAGCCGTCGAATCCCGCCGGTCGTCTTCGCATCCGTGTCGGTGCGCAGAGGCGTGAATCCGGAAAAACACGCAACTCCGGCGATCCGCTCGTCCAAGGCGGTCGCGCAGAGACCGACCATGCCGCCCAGAGAATAGCCCAGGACGTAGATCTGCTTGGGATCGATCGAAGGCAGCGCGAATTGGGCGTGCCCTTGCCCGTCGGCCAGGAAATCCACGGCCGCACGAACGTCGTACACCATACGGCCCAGCCGCGACCAATGCGGGTAATGGCGATAGAAGTCCCGGCCTTCCAGCAGACGCAGTCCGAAGCCGCACTGGTCGTAGGCCAGCACGACGTATCCTTGTTGGGCCAGACGGTGGTATACGGTCGTCCCTTGCACGCCATAGCCCTCGTTGTAGCCGCTGGAATAGGAATAGGGATGCAGCCAGATCACGGCCGGGGCGGGTGATTTCACGGTCGGGTTGTGATAGATGTTGCCCCGAACGCCGCTTCCAAAACGCACCGGAATGCGGGCGGTGTTCTCGACCTCCCAGCGATCATGGGTCATCATCTCGGACTCGGCGTCTGTAAGAAAACGGGGAGAGCTCGACGTGGCAAGCTGCTTCGGCGCCGTCCCGAGCGACCACTCGATGCGCGTACGTGCGTCGGCGTTCTTGCTGGGGACGGTCACCTCGGCCTCCGATTGCTTTGCCCGCCAGGCTTGCCAGTCGAAGCGATGGATGAACTCCTCTGGGAACTGACTCTGTCTGGCTTCTCCGCGTCCAAACGACAGGTCGAACCAGTCGAAGTATATCTTACGATGGGCGTCGGTGGTCGGATTGTGCCCTCCCTGGCGGAATTGCACGCGCAACGTCTCCGGCTGGCCCAGCAGCGCGTAGACCTGCCGCCCCTCGCGGTAGGCGCGCTCCACGGCATAGGTAGGATCGCAATCGTCATTGTGCGCGGTGTGGATGAGACAGCGACGCGGCGCGATCAGGGCGTACCAACCATGCGCGTCGATGGGCAATTCGTGTTCGCGTCCGTTGTACTGCTTGAGACTGGGCAAGAACCAATCACCCGGGAAGTCAGCCGGCGCCTCGGCAAAGGTGTTGCGCGAGGTGAAGCGATAGGGACATGAAGCAGGCGATCCGGGGCTGCGGGCCACGACCGAGGTAATGCGCGCATCGAAGGCGGCCGCGATGAGCGACTGCTTGCCGTAACGCGAATGACCAATGATACAGATCTGATCGGCGATCACCGGGCAATCGTAGCGCTCATCGAGCAGGTAGTCCAGCGCGCGGCTGGCCATCCAGGCACCGCAGGGCAGATCCGCCCAGGTGGCCTCGGGATACTCGGCGCGAAAGACACCGATGGCTCTCTTGTAATCTTCGTACCCCTTGGCGGGTCTGCAGGTGAAGCTCACGCCCGGGTAGAGGCACGCGGCGTAGCCTCGTTTGAGCGCCGCCTGCGGCCACCGACACCGGCGGTCGACCTGCCACTCCACCGGCGCGGTGAGCATCACGGGGAAAGGGCCCTGGCCCGGTGGAAGCCAGAGGCATATCTGCAGCGCCGCACGATTCCTCGTATCGAACGTCAGCTTCACGCGCCGTTGTGTGGAGCCATCTTCCGCCAGCACTTCGCGAACGGTCTCCGCGTCGAGCAACCGAGGCGGTTGCGCCGGAAAGGTGCCCGTGAAGGTCTCGGTCATCAGTTGCCGAATCTCGGCCTGACGACGGGGCCAATCCGCCGCAGTCTGGACGAGCCTCCCATCCGAGAACTGCAACAAAGCGGGCAGATCCGCGCCGGCGTAGCCACGGCCCTGCCCGGCAGAGATGCCATGCCAATTCAGCAGGAGCATCAAGGAAACCAATCGGATGGGGCAACTCATATTGTGTGTTCTCCTTTCAGCACTGCACCGTGCAGCCCCAGGTGGCAACCTCAAGCCCACCGGCTTGGGGGGGCCTCGACGAATACGCGAATGGTGGGGCGAGCCTCACCCTACCAGATTGCCAGGGGCTTGACGTCGACTGATCCGTCGGTGCGGACACCGGGCGGTTGCAGCAGGACGGTAGTGCGCACCTTCTGGCCGGCCGGCACGGCGACCTCGAAACCGACCAGGCACGTGCCCGGGTTGGGGGCATCGTAGTCGGCTTTGGGCGCAGTCGACCAGGTCTTCAGTTGCGTCTGGGCGTCGGTCAGAACGGTCAGACGCATCGTCTTGCCCTGCTGATCCAGTCGGGCATGTCTGTCGTCCTCGATCGTTACCGCGACCGGTGTCACCATGGCCCAGCGCACGGTGGCCCCAGCGTCCGGGGCCTCGAACTCGTCCTGAATGAGGATCTGACCGTTGGGCAACAGCGACGCCCCACGGCGGGCCTGGGCGAGCTGGCCCGCGTAGACCGAAGACAGGTCGAAAACCACGTGGGGAAACGCTTGGCGATCCGAGAAACGCACGATCGGCGCCGTCGCTTCGACGTGTTGCGGTTGTCCATTGACAACGAGCGTGTTGTGCGAGGTGTTGTTGTAGCGAAAGATGGTCCAGCGCTCGGCACCGGGGCTGCGGTCCCAGAGGTCCATGCCGCGCGATTCGATCTTATTGTAGCTCTCGGGGCCCAGGTCGAGGGCCCAGCGCAGGCCCGCCGCGTCGATAACGAACGAGCCGACGTCCATGTGCCCATGCGAGACGCCGGGCGAGCCGCCTTTGATCGCCAGGTAGGTCGCGTTCGGATCGGTCCACGAACTGCGAAACAGCGCGACCGCATTGCTGCCGCGTCCACGCCAGACCAGTGCCTTGGGCGTGACCGGTTCGCTGTGGCACCAGGCCAACAGCAGCGGGGCGAAGCGATCGGCCACAAGCACCGAGGGGTCGTTCTTCAACGCCTCCCGCCAACGCTGGTGTTGGTGCCAGGCCAGCGCGGGCTGGTTGTACTTCGACGCAAACCAGAAGACGGCCAGGGTGAAACTGCCGCGCGAACCGCAGTCGGGATAGTTGAAGCGCAGCCCGGTCGGCCCGGTGACATGAAGATAGAACTCGGCGCTGCGGGCGAAGCCCGGCGCCTCGGACAGACCGAAATCGGTGCCCAGCGCCGACTCGAGCGCGGCCAGGAGCAGGACGTTGTAGGTGCTGCCATAGACCCAATAGCTCGGCCCTTCCGGATAGGCCCCGTCGGGCTCGTATTTGGCCATGGTGGGCTGGACGCCGTTGACGGCGCGGTGGATCAGCTTTTCCGCGAATTCCGGTTCCTCCTCCAGCAAGGCCAGCAGCCCCATCGTGATGCCGCCGTGACAGACCTGGCTCCAGTTGCTCTGGCTCCGCAGCCAGTGCCGATCCTGCAGCGACGTGCGGAAGCCTTTCTCCACCATGGCCCGGCGGATCGTATCGCGGCTCGCTTCGGACAAATCGTGGTAGAGCCAGTCGTAGCCAATCGCCAGGGCCGTCGTCATCTCGGCGACATCGAGGAAGTGGCTCGGGTTCCAATCAGAGAAACCGGCCGCGGCCAGCATCTCCCGCTCGGCCCGCTGTAGATAGACACGCTTGCCTGTGAAACGATAGGCGGCGCTGAGATGCATCACGCGATCGAGACAGCGGCGTGAGACCCCGAGCAGCCGCTTGCCCGTCTTGATGCGCTCGACGGGCTTCTCCGGGAGGATCGCATCGGCTTTGTCGATCAGCGCGCGGTAGAAGGCCTGCAGCGCCGGGTTTGATTTCACTCGAGTCTGAATCTCCCTTAGCTGCTCGTCCGTTATCAGTAGCCGCGGATGCGGGCGGACCGGTCGAGCGAGTGCCGCGCGAACCTCCTCGATCGGAATGTCACGCAAGCCGGACGCGGCGGTGCAGGATGCTCCACATAGAACCAGAACGCAGACGGACAGACGAATGTGCCTCATGGCGATCTCCTCGACTCACGAGTTCAATGGGTAGCTCACCGGTGCACATTCTATGTCACCCGGTCGCGACTGGCCAAGAAAAACCGGACTCAACGCGGGGATTCGCCGCGAGCGTTTTGCTCTCAGTGGTTCGTGCGGATGCGGATACGCTGAGATGGCGCCAAGCAGCGGATTGCCAGCCGCGCGTGAGGTGCTCGGCGCTGATGGCTGGACCGCGGGCGCGGTCTAGGCGATGGTGCGCGACTGGAGGCGGGCCCGCCGGCTGGCTTTGCCCTGGAGGCCCTGCGGCAACAGCGTGACGGAGACCGGGGTCCAACCGCTGTCGGCCCGCTCGCTCATCTGCCAATCGTCGCCGCGCAGGCGGTAGAAATAGCCCTCGTGATAGTAGCAATCCTTGATCCCGATGACGACGTACACCCCCCAGTTCCGATCGTACAGGAGGTCGTAGCCACAGACCTGTTTGCGGCGCTGTGCCTGAGCCTGCACCTCGCCCGGCGCTTCGCTGGCGACCTGCTCGCTACGCGTTATCGGCCCCTTGCCGAGCCATCCGCCGTGGCGGACATCGCCCGTCTGCTGCGCGTTGCTGGCGCTGCAAGACGTCAGTGCGATGAGGGCCAGACTGCAAATGAGTCCCAGAATCAGTGTCCTTTGCGCCGCCATTCGTGTCTCCTGGAGGTAAGACCGTGACCATGTGCGTTCTTTCCTAAACCCTACGAAATAAGCGCACAAGATCCAAATGACAGGCCCGACAATTTCGCCCATCGACGTCAGGCGGGTCTCTGAAGTGGGGATGTCTCGACGAGAAGGCGGACGTTGTGTCAAACACGCCTGCTCAGTGTTTGCTCCCCCTGGCGTAGCCCTTGCCTTTGCCGTTGCCCCCGGCGTTGCCGGTTTCCGGGGTTTTCACTTTCCCGGCTCCGGGTGCTTGGGCCACACCTGCTGTCTGCACCCGGGCGTGGGCCCGCTGGCTGGCCTTTTTCTGCAGGCCCGGCGGCAATACAGAGACAGACACCGGGGCCCAACCGCCGTCGGCGCGCAAACTCACTTCCCAAACATCATCCCGCAGCCGATAGAAATGCTCCCCGTGATAGTAGCAGTCGGGGATACCGACGACCACGTACAGGCCGCAGTGCGCATCGTAGACGAGCTCGTAGCCGCAGGCGTGCTTACGCCGATAACCGTGGGCTTGGGCGTGGGCGGGCGGTCCATTCTCAATCCATCCGCTGTGCCGTGGGGGACGCCGACGATGCACGTGCACGGTGTCGCACGACGTCAGCAGAATCAGAGCCAGGCTGAAGATCACTCCGATGGTCAGTATTCGCTTCGGCGCCATTGCCTGTGCCCTCCAAAGCCGAGACTGTAAGCGTGCGCGTTCTCTTCAAACCCTACGAAACAGAGGCGCGAGGGCCAAATGACGCGACTACTAATGCCATCAGTTAGCGTCAGGCTGTCCTGGCAGTGTGTATGCCTTGAGAAGGGGGCTGATGTTGCGCCGAATCTCGGCGCACTCGGCGTCCGTGAACGGCGCATCGACGGCCCGCACCAACTCCAACTGCGGCAGCAACCAGTCCAGGTGGCGCAGGTAGATATCCAACTTGAACGCGGCGTCGGAATAGGTGTTCCACGGTTGATGGGAACGTTCGAGGTTCGCCGAGATGGCGATGATGGAAGCGGCGATGATCGGACGGGCCTCGTCGTACAGGAGCGGCGCCGTTGAGCCTGGGAAATCGGTCAAATCATCGAGTGCCAGAGGATGATCGCAGGTCAGGGCTCGGACGATGTACTCCCTCGTGAATTCCGGCCGGCGCCGATAGCGTCGTGCGCGTAGCGGCGCCATGCGCCGCTCGTGGGTACGTCGAGCGTTGAGGTTCTCAATGAGCAAGTCGCCCCATCGGGCGTCGTCGAGTCGATTCAACGGTTCCCGGTACACGCGCAGGGCGCGCTCCGCTTCCATATCGGAGTGGCGTGTCAGCGCCGAAGCCGCGGCAAAGCGCGCCGTCGGCTCCAGGTCATCATCCTCCACACATGCAATCAGGAACGCACGCGGCATCTTCAAAGGCTTCATCCGCCCCACCGCCTTGACGATCTGCCAGTCCTCTAGCGACGGCACATAAGGCCTCAGCGTCGGCAGGTCCAGCGTCAGCCTCCGGCGCCGCACCGTCGAGATCAGTGAACTGGACGCGCCCTCGCGGACCGGTATGGTGGCATCTTCCGCCAGGATGCTGATGGGCAGCTCGATCTGCTCGGTCTCCGACAGCAAAGTTCGCTGCCTATGCCCCTTCTCAACGTCGAGCGTATTGGGACTATACAGGAGACGCCACGCGAACTGGCCGACGGTCAGAGACCCGCCGATATCGTACACCTGATAGTGGACCTTCGCAGGATCAGTGAGATGTCGGCGCAGCGTCGGAACCGCATCCTTGCCCTTCGTCTGGGCCAGAGCCATCAGGCCGATGCAGCGGACGACCGGATGGTCGTCGCGCACCATCGACCGGAACCGCGGACCGTCGCCGCTGGCGATGATCGCCTCGTACTGGGCATACTGCGGGCTCGGGGTATGGACGAAGCCGATGACGCTGGCGCTCAAGCCCTCGCTCGCTCGCAGCGCAGCGATCGAACGTTCCCACTCCTGCTCGGCCCCCGCGTCGGCGCCGTCATGGGGGGGCAACACCCACAGCAGTATCAAAGCCCACAACCAAGTCGCCATTCTCGCCTTTCCACTCCTGTCGATTGGCATTGTTCGCTGCCGCAGCTTACCGCAATGCACCAGAGTATAAGGCACGGCAGCGTTGAAACCAATCCCTATCTGGCGTGCGGTATTGGGGCGCATGATGATTCGGACACGCTCGTCCGAGCTGTTCCAGATTCATCGTGTCAATGAGCCGGCCATTGCGGTATAATGGCAGACGATACGTTCAACGAGCATGGGGATGCAACCGCGATGGAGATGCTGCTATGAGACGCACCGCCAAGGCCTTCACCCTGATCGAACTGCTGGTCGTCATCGCCATCATCGCCCTGCTGATGGGCATCCTGCTGCCGGCGCTGAGCCGGGTACGCAAGCAGGCCCGCACGGTCTATTGCCTCAACAGCCTGCGCCAGCTCGGCCTGGCCACCCAGGCCTACGCCCTGTCCAACGACGACTACATTCCGCGGGCGCTGGATCACGAGGTCAAATGGATTCTGTTCTTCATGCCCTATCTGGGCACCGAGTACAAAGACGTGGACGACTACCGCGCGGTGGACGTCTATCAGTGCCCCTCGTTTCCGCGCACGGGAATCGGCTCGAACGGGCATCTCAATGCCGACCAGACCGTCGACTACGTCGTGAACGCCTGGGACTTCGACGAACCGAGCTTGACCACGAGCAACCAGGGCATGCAGGCCGATGAGCCGACCAAGCTCAGCGCCATCCGGCCGGCCGGCGAGCGCATCTACCTGGCCGACAACGAGGCCGGCCCGTGGCGACCGGTTATTACCGACCGCGACGAGTTGAACATCGCCTCGCGCTTCAACCTGCTCGACGTCTGGTCCGTCACCCACCTGCCCGCCTCCGAGGAAGAGACCGCAGGCGACAACCTCACCCGCCGGGTCGCCAAAGACCGCCACCGGGGCAAAGGCTGCAACAACCTCTTCTTCGACGGCCACGCCGCCTGGCTCGCCGCCGAAGAGAACACCACCCGCTACTGGTGCGGCGTCGAAATCCGCTGAGCCCCCCCGCCCCCTTCACACCCTTCTCACCCTTTCTCACTCTTCTCACCCTTCTCACTCTTCTCACCCTTTCTCACCCTTCACACCCTTCTGTCCCTCCCCGATCATTTGCACCCGGCCCATCCGCTACGTATGTTTTACCTGTTGCCAGACTCCAAGTCGGCAACGCCCGGCGGCCCCGGAGAAGGAAGCGGCGCGCACCCTCCGATAACACAGGCCGCGGCATCGGACAGCTTTCTGGGGGGAAGTAACGTGTTTGTCCATCACAGGTCCCGTCGTTCGCAAGCCACGCCCATGCAATACGCCGACGACGCCCGTCGCTATCAGCTCACACTTTCCGAACAGTGGCAGGATTTCTCGCAACACCCGGCCCTGCGCACGATGACCAATCCCGTCCAAACCCGCCTGATCGCCTTCATCAAGCCGCCGGGCAACGTGTCCGTCCCGAACGTGACCATCCAGACCTACGGCCTCGCCCACTACCCGGACATCCAGAGCCCCATGGACTACGCCCGCCTGGCCCAGGCGAGCCACCGGGGCACCGAACGGCGCGCCCCGCAGCCCTTCTCCCACGACGGCCTCGACGGCGTGCGCTGGGAATACGAATACAGTAACGGGCTCGCCACCGTCTACTCCGTCACCGACTACTACCTCGACGGCCGCACCATGATCCTCGTCGCCGCCGTCAGCCGCCCCGAACACTTCGAACAAGACAAGCAAGCCATCCTCCCCCTGCTCGATTCCTTCCGCTTCAACGCCCGACCCCCCTTCGTCGCCCGGCCTTTTTCGCCCAATTGATCCTTGCCGTCGGTCTCCGCCGTCACCGCGCAGGATTGTAGCCGCGACGCATGTACTCGAGATCGTCCATACCGTCCGTGACCGGCCAGCGGATGCAGTCGGGATAGGGGATCCACGTCATCTCCAGCGTGCTCTTCTGCTGCCAGTTGTGCTTCTCCGCATGGCCGTCGGCGAAGGCCAGCACGCTGAGCTTCCCGTGCCGCACGACGATGGGGTCCCACCAGCGCTCGCCCTCGCGCTCCAGGTTCCACGATCCCCAGTTCCAGCCGCCCACGTCGGTTTTCTCCTCGAGGAAGACGTACTTGATGCCCGGATTTCTGATGCCGGTCAGCTTCTTATACGAGGGATAACCCCATTGCTCGGTCAGCCAACTCGTCGCGCCGGAGCCCACGTCGCCGTTCATACTGCCGGGGATGCCGTAGCTGCGATGGGTCATCTCCGTCCGATGCCGGCGGTCGCCCGGGCAGTGGTAGAGATCGACGTCTCTGACGTAGGGGAACAGCGCTCCGCGCTCGCAGCCGCGCTTCTTGTCGTCCAGCGTGGCATCGGCCCCGGAGACCACCGTGCCGTCCTCCGTCTGCGGCAGCTTCACCCAGTCATAGGCCACACTCGGTGAGGAGGAATGCCCGTCGTGGCCGCCGATGAGCCGGTCGTCGTTCTCCTGGGCGTACATAACCCACGCCAGCACGAGATGACGCTGATTTGAAAGGCACACGCCCGACGCCGCCTGTTTCTTCGCCCGATTCAACGTCGGAATCAGGATCGCCATCAGCAGCGCGATGATCGAAATCACCACCAGCAACTCAATCAGTGTGAAGCCCGCGCGCCGATCCCGCCGCGGATGCCCAAGCCGCCCATCTCTGCCTTGCTGCGCCATAGCCACCTCCCAAACAACTTGCGCTTACTGTATCGCGAGGTGGACCAAACCGTCAAGTTACACTCCCGTTAGAAATCCCTTTCGCCGTCGTTAGCCTTGACGCCCGATTGTGTGGTTCCGCCCGCTCCGCTAAGATGCGGGCATGAAAACGATTCGGATCAGAACAGACATCATCGTCAAAGAAGCAACGCTGAACGACAGCGCGACCGCCGAGGCGATTTGGCAGGCGCTGCCTCTCGAGGGCGTGGTGAACCGCTGGGGAGACGAGCTGTACTTCAGTGTCCCCGTGCAAGTGGCCCTGGCAGCCGATGCCCAGACGGAGCTGGAGATCGGCGCGCTGGCCTATTGGCCGCCCGGACAGGCCTTCTGCCTTTTCTGGGGCCCGACCCCGGCCAGTATCGCCCGCGAACCCCGCGCCGCCAGCCCCGTCAACGTCTTCGGCCAAGTCCCAGAAACCCCCACAGATTTCGCCCCCGTCCCCGACGGCGCCACCATCCTGATCGAACGCGTCAGCGCATAGAGACGGATGCACTGATAAAGTGCACTGTATGGGCTGACATCCTCTTACCGACTACGCGTCATGTCCAGCCGCGACGTATGACATCCTGATAGCACGTGACGCACTGCCCGAGGCCATGACAACCTCCTTTCTCCTTCAAGGCCTCCTCGTGGCTGAGCCACTTCAGTTCATCGTATTTCTTCGTCCGGGTGTTCACGCCGCGCCCCACTTGCCCGTGAAACAGAGTCATAACGAAGAGATTCTCCTGGCCGCGCATGCTGACACGAACAGCAAGTGGCTTCAACCCCCCTACATCAACTCCGAGGTTCTTTCGGAGGGATGCTCTGAGTGGCTTGAGCAAGGGCTGCCCACTTCTCGCCCTGCTTGATGGGAGGCTCCAAGTCTGAGGGAAATCCCGGACGAGTGGGCCCAGTTTTCCCCGCTTCACGAATAGAGTCCTTCCGTCGTCGCGTCGTAGGACGGCGGCCATTCTAAACAGGATTCCCTGATTCGCCGTTTGGGGGGGCGCCGGGGTTTCAAAAAAGACGTAGGGTACCGGAGAACCAGTCTTGCATGCGAGTAGAACCGTTCCGTAGGTCATGTCCTCAGGCTGACTCTGAAGGCGATTACGAGCTTCCTCCCACCATTTCGACTCGAGGCTCCTCCCGAAAACCTTGTGCGAGATGGCTGCAATTCGCGTGAATGCGATTCGCTCGTCAATCGTCCGGCGCAACTCGATGACGGGCAAGCTTGTTTCTGAGGTGATTAGATCCAGACCACACACGTTCAAGAGGTGGCGGATCGTGTCCACTGTATCCTTTTTGAAGACGGGAGTGGCCGCTTCGTTGGCATTTCGCTCTGGGTAGAATTTGACCTCATTCCACACTCTGTAGAGATCATACTTGAACGGGTTCACCGAGTTGAGCTTGTCATCAGGGTTGAGTTTGTTCTCAGGAAACTCGAAATCCGGTGCGTGGGTGGACACCCAGAACGAAGCGTTATCTCGAAGAAGATTGCTGACATCCCTCAGCAGCAAGAGGCGTTCTCGCAGGCCGAATTGGAAAACTGCCATGTTCATCACAGCAGCACCAAATCTCTCTGCCCGCGCCTTCGTCACCATCTGGCTCAATTCCCCGATGTCGTGAAACTCGTGCCCAGCGTGATTCCCCACTGGCCTGTGGTCCCAGTCATTTTCTCCGATCCGGAGCATTTCCGGGATGTCGTAGCCCACGACGCGCAATGGCAATCGCAATGCGTCGAGTACTCGGGCCAGCAAACCAGTTCCACAACAAACATCCAGGACAGCTTGAAGATCCTCGCGAAGAAGGCTTGCGTGCAGTTGCAAGGCGATGTACTCGCAGAGACGGACCTGCATACAGGTTGGGTACTTTCGGACGAACTCGTGATACTCCATTGCGCTTGCCGCCCAGACGCGAGAGTCTGTGTGGAAAACCGTCTGGCGCACCTTGTTCTCGACCCGCGGTAGCGACTTCTTCACCTCGTTGCGGACCACCAGTTCAGTAAGTCGCCAAAGATGGCTTCGTGCCATGAAACCGTCGCCGTTCTCCATCGCAGCATCTGCAACTTTCTCACGCAGGGACGCCTCCGTTTGTGGCGCGAGCCAACCGCGCGCCTTTTCAACCAACATCGCAGCCTCCGGAACTCTGCCCTCCTCCAAGTGCGTTTTCACACTCTTGGCGAACTTCTTTGCGGGATCCCTCGTGGAGCCTTGTCTTTTCCCAAAACCACCAGCCGACGATGTCGCATCCCTGCGGCCACTGTCCCCGGCACCTTGAGAATCCGTCACGGAAGCAGTTCCGATAGAATTCACGTCAGGGTCTCCCAGTCTTTGTTGGCCACGTCGCCGGTCAATAGCTGCTCGAATTCCCTCGACAACGTCAGCGTAAGCTCTAGCTTGCGGATGATACTCGGATATGGGCTTGGCACCTGCGGGCAGACCCTGCAATATTTCAAACGGTGCGCCGCTCCAGTGGCAAGGTTGGCAGAACACAGGTATTACCAGCGCTTCATTATCGTCGTGCCGCTCCATAGCCAGCTTCAACTCCGTATCCCAGCAGTACATGGACGCGATGAAATCGGCGCTGATGAGCAACAGAATCACGTCTGCGCTCTTCAGGCTCTCCCGGATAATCTCGTCCCATTCACCGCCGGCCGGTATCTCCCGGTCGTCCCAGGTCACAATGTAGCCTTGCTTCTTCAGGATCGCCAAGTGGGCATCCAGTCGCTTCCGGAAACGTCTGTCCTCGTGAGAATAGGAGAGGAACATCTTTGCACTGGTTCTGTTCGCCACATCCTTCGCCACTGTCACCTCCCGTCAATCACGAAAGAAGCCCGAGTACCCTGGAGACAGCATACTCGTTTCCAGATTCTCGCCTCGTTGCCCCTGCAACAGGTGTCATCATCGTCTCGGTCCGGATTATCCAAAGACGACATCTCAGATGCCAGGAAATTCTCCGACCCCGATGCTGGTTTTTCCCTTGACGCGCCGCGGCCCCATGGTATGATATACGGCGAACAAAATAGAGGTGGATCGCATGACCGCGAGACGATGGCAAACGGCTGATGCAGGACCGACCAGCGAAAAATCCCCACTACCCAACCGGATTTCCCCTTCGGAAGCAACGCCGGTCCAGCCCCTGCCCCGCCATGGCTGCTCTCCAGCCAGCGCGACGCCTGTTTCGAGCTTTGGGCATTGGATCATTCGGGCTTGTTTCGAGTTTCGACATTCGGATTTCGAGCTTGCCCGACCGGGTAATTATGCAAAACGAACCCAATTTCGCCGGACCCGAGAGCCTCGTAAGCACCTGTATGCACAAATCTTACACAGAAGTGTCCGATTGTGGGCGCGCCGAACGAACCCAATTCGAACCCAATTTGCCCCGGCTGGGCACAGACGCAACGCGAGCCAGGAGGCACGGGTCACGAGCGACGAACGGCGCCAAACAAAGCCAATTTGTGGCGTTTTCGGCCCCAGAACGCCGGTGCACACAGAAACAAAGCCAATTGGTGCGGATTTCGCGGCCTCACGCCCGAAAGCGGGGACAGGTACAACCCGCCGGGCGGAACGTACCAGTCCCTGTTTTCCGGCTGCCATCACCGGCACCGGACAAAGCGAATTGGAGCAGGCTCGAGACGCGAGGCCGGAGGGGGTGGTGCGGACCGATACGAGAGATTCGGGCTTCCCGCGATGGGGGTCGGGCCGTACAATCGCCCGGAAATTTGGAATCCACAGAGTGCAATCCGCAATTGTGTCATTGGAGGTTGGGAACGTGTCGAAGTGTGTCAAAATGAGGTCGGTCGCGTGCATCTTGTGTCTTCTGACGCTCGTTTCGGTCACGGGTGCGGCCGAGCGTATCGTGCTGGAACCTGAGATGCTGATCAACATGTCGGGCGAGCGGCCGGCGCTGGAGTTGATCGACGAGCAGGATTTGGAAGGCGACCCGCGCACGGGCGAGGCGGCGCCGGCGCAGACGGCGTATTCGAACGGCTGGAGCGGTGCCAAGCTGTATTACCCGCTGTCGGTCGTGGTCGATCTCGGCGTTGCCCACGATCTGACCGCCATCTGCTACTTCGACGGCCAGGGCAGCGGGCCAATGACGGTGGATAGCCGCGATGGCGATGTATGGACCATGCGGCTCGCCGACGATCTGACACAGTACCGCAAGTGGGTGCACCGCCCCGTGCAGATCACGACACGCTACCTGCGCGTGACCTTCGAGAACCCAGGCAGCCAGATCAGTGAACTGGTGCTCTATGGCACGGCCCACGACGTGCGTCCCGCCCGGCCGGAGCCGGTGGAGCACCAGCGGCCCTTGATGGACGGCTTCATCGGGACCAACGGTTTCGTGGACGATCCCGTCGAGCGCCTGGCGGCCTGCGGCTTCGTGCGCGAATACCACAACTGGCAATGGGACGAGGGCAACACCGACGCGACCTATACCGGCTATCCCAACCATGAACTGGCCTGGAGCCCGAGCTGGGTGCGCGGTTCCGGCTGGGCCTGGGACTTCGACGCGTTCTACCAGAAGCTCCAGGACGCCGGCATCGAGGTCTCGCCGTGCCTCCAGCGCACCGCCCCGTACATGGTCGGCTACGATTCCGAGCGGAGTAACGACAAACCCGTTCTCAACGGGGGTGCTCCCACACACCCCGCCTCGTACGTCGCGCACGCGTCGTACCTGTTCCAGTTCGCCGCGCGGTACGGCAGCACAACCGTCGCGGATGACTTGCTGAAGCTCAAGGCCGATCAGTCTCGCCGCAGTGGGCTGGGCCTGGTGCGCTATGTCGAGAACTGCAACGAACCTGACAAATGGTGGGAAGGTCGCGCCGGGTACTTCTCGCCCACCGAACTGGCGGCCATGTGCAGTGCAGATTACGATGGGCACCGCGGCACGCTGGGCCCGGCCGTGGGCGTCAAGAACGCCGACCCGAACATCAGGCTCGTGTTGGGTGGCCTCGCCAAGCCTCAGATCGAGTACCTGCGGGCGATGAAGCTCTGGGCCGATCTGCATCGCGCAGGCGAGATGCCCTTCGACGTGATCAACCTGCACCACTACAGCACCGACAGTGGCGGTCAAGGGGGCCAGGCCACGACCGGGATCAGCCCCGAGGCCGACGGCCTGCGCGAGCGGTTCGCCCAGGTCGTCGCGTGGCGCGATCGCCACCTGCCCGGCGCCGAAGTCTGGGTCTCGGAGTTCGGCTACGACACAAACCAGAAGTCGCCCTTCCGGGCACCGGCGATCGGGCCGTTCAGCGGCGATGAGGTACAGGCCCAGTGGCTGGTGCGTTCGTACCTGGCGCTGGCGGCTGCGGGGGTGGACCGGGCCCAGCAGTTCATGCTGCGCGACGTCAACGCGGAAATGACAGGCAAGTTCAACAGTTGCGGCCTAACCAGCGAAAAAGCCAACGGCCATCAGCCCAAGCGCTCGTGGTACTACGTCGCCACCTTGCGCCACATCCTGTCGGGCACCCGCTTCGACCGCGAGATCGACGCAGGCCACGACCGCGTGCGGATCTACCGTTTCAAGTCCGATGATATGAAACCGCGCACCGTCTACGCCGTGTGGTGCCCCACCACCAACCAGGAAGAGGTTGAGGACTACGCGCTTGCGCTGCCCAACGCTGCGCAGGCCACGCTCATCACCTTACAGCCGGACAGCACCACCGGAAAAGGAACCGAACTGCTCTTTGACAACCACCAAATAACGATCGACGTCACCGAACGCCCCATCTTCGTCGTGGCGCAGTAGGTCGTGCGTCCCCGCACGACAGAAGATGGCGAGCGGGACGCTCACCCTACTCACGCCCTCGAATACGCGCTACATTCGCTCGGAATCAGTTGCGACCGACAGAGGTTTCAGCAACCGGAGCGTTCAGACCTTCGGCGCCGATGATCGGACGCAGCCAGGCAGGCACTTTGGGTCGTGCTTCGCTGTCGAGCCGGGCTTTCCACTCATCATCGGTGAGGCGCCCGGGATCTGTAAATTCATAGTAAGGCATAACCGCGCCGCGACACAGCACGACGTCCCCATCCCAGGGATAGAGCACATACAGCGCCCGCGCCCGACCGATGCCGACATGCAGGTTGGTTCGCAGTTCCGCGTTGGAGTACACGTCGGCAATGCGCGGGGCATCATCCTCGGGGTATTGGGCGGCAGAGTTGCCACCGTAGAGCATGATCGCGGCAAGGCTCGCTCCATAGTCTTTGATGAAACGCACGTCCTCCCTGTCGATATCCGTACCGGCAAGCTGTTTCCGTGCAATGGATTCCAGCCGACGACTCATCGCTTCCAGCTTCGACCAAAGTTGCTCGACATCAGAATCGTACAGCCAGACCATGCCCATAGCTTTCCGATCCAGGTTACCGGCACTTAGGTCTTGCGCCATCCTCCGGAGCCGACCGGCCATCGTGGCGGTCCAGTTGTCTTCTGTCAGATCGTCAGAAGAAAGCCGGGTTAGAGCCATGACAGCAGTGCCGAGGCGGAACATCCCGCTATCCGTCCGCGCTCGGACGGTTTGCCAGAATTCCTTCCTCGTATCGCACCGATCGAGAAGCTCGGCACAATCCGTCAGGGTCTCGACAAGGCCGAGGTAATTGCTGCCGAATGCATCAGCCCTGGCCAGCAGCTTGCGCGTGCGGGCCGCCAGACGCGCCATGCGGGCGAAGAATTCGGGTTCGGGCTCGACGAACCCGGGAGGCAGTGGCCTTATGAGAACGGAGCCGAGTGTCGAGACATTGAGTTTGGCCTGGAGAACCCAGGTGTGGCGTAGTTGGGCCCAGCCGGCCAGGGCGGTGCCGCAACTCTTGGCCTGCCAGGGATCGGTGGCCATGAAGGGGGGTGCGTTGGGCTCGGCGACGTCTAGCAAGGTCGCAACCATATTGAGGTAGTCGAAGTAGAGACTGGTGCCGGTGAACAGTCCGAGGTTGGCGTCGATAGTCGCCAACAGCTTGTCCTTCTCGGCGTCCTGGATTCTCGCGCGGGCGAACGCCGAGCCGAGCGCGATGCAGACCTCCAGACCCTTCGGGAAGGGACGCGCGCGGAACTGCCGAATGTCGGTAGTGCGCTGAAACAGGACGGACTCGGGCAGCCGATAGGCTGAGACGATGCGGAAGTTGGGCTCAGCCGCGGCGTTCGGGTCATCGGGCGCGAAGCGAAGCTGGTCGTTGATCTCGGGACCGCCCTCCTGCTCGGCCTGGGCTATCAGCTCGGCGCGTTTGACATCCAAGTCGAATTCGGGTCCGGCGGCGACGGCATCGGTGGCAGTAACCAGATCCCAGTCATCGCCGGCGCCGAGGAATTCCGTGTAGGTACGAAAGAAATTACGATAGGCCTCGCAGGTATCGAGGTCCCCGCCGAAGCGCTCGGGCGCCAGACAGCGGCCCAGGAGCAGGATCGTGAGCAGTTCATCATCGTGACTGATGCGGAACGGAATCGACTGGAGCCAGGCAACGGCGCGGAAATAGCGTGTCAGCATTTCGCTCTTGGTATAGAAGCCCCGAACCTTGAATCGGGTGTAGTCGACGGCCAGGAAATCAGGCTCGGGAGGTCCCAGCCACTCCGGCTTCATCGTGATTTGGGCGGCCACGATCTTGGCGACTTCTTCCTTGACAGTCACCATGAGAGGTTCGCCGGCGAGCGCGAAATCGTCATCGAGGAGTTTCAAGGCCGTGCCGAGAACGATGATTGCTCGCTGTCGAGCAGCCATCAGCTCCGCTTGGTTCTCAAATTCCGCGCTGGCCGTATCCAGATTGGCCAGAATGAATCGCAGAATCTCGGGAAGACGCTGGGCTCCGGCTTGCTCCAATTTGAGGATAGATTCCTCGTAGAGGACGTGATAGGCATTCAGCAGCGAATCCGAGGTGATGAAGCTCGGGCCCGCACCATTCGGATAAGCTTCGTAGATCTGTTTGTAGGCCTTGTTGGTGATCAGAATCCGATTCGTATCGAGTTGGTGGATGTCCGCCTCGCTGAGGCCGACTCCCCGAGCCACGGCCCGCCAGTCGGTGTCGTCAGCGTCCTGGGCCGCGCCGATGCTTGCCACGGTCGCAACCACTATCAGCGCGAGATACCGCGACCGATGCAGATAAGAAGTCGGGCTCCTCATATTCTCTCCAACCTCAAATACAGACTCCGCCTGTCCACTCGCTATTCTAGCACCAAGGGCCCTGCCGTGTCAAATGCGTTCCGCAACGCCCAGACCGGGGCGGTCGGGGAGGATGAGGCGGCCCTGGTCGACGGTGACACCGGTGAAGGGGTCGTTGGCGATCAGGAGGTTGCCGTCCAGGTCGGCGTAGTCGACCAGGGGACTCAGGTGAGCGGCGGCCGTGATGGCAACGGAGCTGGCGATCATGCAGCCCAGCATGATCTTCATGTTCAGGGCCCGGGCGATGTGGATCATGCGCAGGGCCTCCTGGGGACCGCCGGCCTTCATCAGCTTGATGTTGATCCCGTCGTAGACACCTGCCAGCTTGGGGACGTCCGAAGCGCGCTTGACCGCTTCGTCGGCGATAATCGGAATGCTCACACGCTGGCGCAACCAGGCGGTCTCTTCCAGCATCGCTGCGGGCATCGGTTGCTCGATCAACTCGACACCCAGGTCGGTAAGCCAGTAAATCTTCTCCAGGGCTTCGTGCTTGTCGCGCCAGCCCTCGTTGGCATCGACACGCAGTGGCACGTCCGTGACGTCGCGCACGGCCTTGAGGATCTCGGCATCGTTGTCCAAGCCGACCTTGATCTTCAGGACGGGAAAGTCGGCCGCTTCCTCGATCTTGCGGCGGACCACCTCGGGCGTATCGATCCCGATCGAAAACGTGGTCACCGGCGCCTGGCTCGCGTCCAGGCCGAAGAGCCGCCAGAGGGGGACGCCGAGCTTCTGCCCGACCCAATCGAGCACAGCCATATCCAGCGCCGCGCCGGCGCAGGTCTGGCTCTCGGTGAACGGCTCCCACCGCTGCCGCATGGCGGCGTAGGCCAGCCAATCACCCGTTTCGAACAGGCTGTGCGTCTGCTCCAGGACGGCGTGCGTTTTCTCGACACTCTCGCCGTAGCGGAGGCTCGGCGCCGCTTCGCCCAGTCCGACCAGACCGTCGCGTTCGAGGCGAACGAATACGTTGTCCTTGAAATCGTCGGAGCAGCGTGCGATCGTCCAGGTATGTTGCAGCTCGAGCCGCTTCATCGTCACGTTCATGTCGAATCGCCTAAATGGTTCAAAGAGACGATTATGGCGCACCGAACGGGGCGTGACAAGGTTCTTCTTGGCGACGTCCGGGCACGACGCTACAATCGCGGTCAGAATCATACGAAAGGATTGCCAATGCAACGCCGTGACTTCCTGAAAGTAACTGCGGCCGGTGTGCTCGGGCTGGTGACACCCCCACGGACCAACGCAGCATCGCAGAGGCGGCCCAACATCCTGTTCGTCTTCATCGACGACATGGGCTACGCCGATCCGAGCTGCTTCGGCAACCCGAAGATGCAGACGCCGCACATCGACCGACTGGCGGCTGAGGGGATGCGGCTGACCAATTTCTACGTCAACTCGCCCATCTGTTCGCCCTCGCGCGTGGCCGTGATGACGGGCCAATACCCGGCCCGCTGGAAGATCAACTCGTATCTGGCGGCGCGGAAGGCCAACCGCAACAGACACATGCCCGACTGGCTCGATCCGCAGGCCCCCACCACGGCCCGGATCTTGCAGCAGGCTGGCTATGCCACCGCCCACTTCGGCAAGTGGCATATCGGTGGCGGTCGTGACGTGGGCGACGCCCCGCTGCCCCAGGAATATGGCTTCGATGAGTCGCTCGTCTCCTTCGAGGGGCTGGGCGACCGCGTGCTGTTCCCCAACGACGGCCTGTGCAAACAGAGCGCGGCACTGGAGCGAGGCAACATCCGCTTTTTGCCCAAGCACCGGAGCACGGAGACCTACGTCGATCGGGCAATTGCGTTCATGGAGAAGAACCGCCAGAGACCTTTCTATATCGAACTGTTCCCCAACGACGTGCACGATGCCCACCTGCCCAGACCTGAGGCGGTGGAGAAATGGAAGCAAGTAACGGATAACCCGTTCGAGCAGAAGTTCTTCGCCGTGCTGGAGGAGCTGGATACGCAGATCGGGCGCGTGGTGGATGCGGTCGACCGGCTCGGCCTGGCGGAGCGTACCTTGATCGTTTTCACCAGCGACAACGGGCCGACGGACTGGCCCAGCTACTATAAGCAAGGCCAGACACCGCCTGGCTTCACGGGACCGTTCTATGGCCGCAAGTGGAGCTTGTACGAAGGGGGCATCCGCATGCCGTTCATCGCCCGGTGGAAAGGGACGATTCCCGCCGGTCGCACGAACGAGACGAGCGTCATGGCGGGTATCGATCTGTCCCCAACGTTCTGTCACGCGGCGGGCGCAGCCGTGCCGGATTCGATCGAACACGATGGCGAGAACATGCTCGACGCGCTGCTGGACAAACGCGTGCAACGTTCGGCGCCGGTCTTCTGGCAATACGGCAAGCCCCTCACGAACCTGCTGCCAGGCAATCCCCAGTTCATCAGTCCGTCCCTGGCCGTGCGCGACGGAAACTGGAAACTGCTGATCGAACCGGATGGATCGCACGCCCAGCTCTACAACCTCGCCGACGATCCGGGTGAGCAGACGAATCTGCTGACCCGGCGTCCCGACCAGGCGCAAACTCTCTGGCGGAAGCTGCGCCATTGGGCGGATGCCGTCGGCTTCGAAACCGAAGCAAACGATCCTACCTGATCTCGACGGTCACGCCCTCGGGGTCATTCGGGAAGGTCAGCAGTGCCGTGTTCTCCATTGGGTCACACGTGACGTCGATCGCTTTGCCGTGCGCATCTGTCGCGCTGATGCGGGGCAATTCGATGGCGGGGAGAAAGACGCGGGCAACCGCGGGCGTCTCGGCGGGTCCGCGCAACGTGAAGCGCAGCACACCACCGTAACTCTCGGATGAGACGATGCGATGCGTCGCGTGCAACAAAGCGGGCGCGTCGCGTTGCAAGAGCTCCGCCACGTCGCGATAGAGTCCGCTGGTTCCGGGCGGAAGTTGGACCGTATCGACCAGGCCAAGCTGGGGATCGAAGCAATCGATCAGCCGGCCGCGCAGCGTCAGACTCTTGCTCTCGGCGTGGGCGATGACGAACGGGCCGCGCTGCATGCAGAACGATCCGGATTCGTCAGGCTCGCCCTGACCTGCTTTCTGTAATGCGTCGCGAACCAAAGGCAGATACGTCTCTTCGGCCACCGTCGGCTGAGCGAATGCCTTCGGGGAGATCGGATCGCGCAGCACCCAGCCATTGCCAACGCGCCATTTGCCCTGCGCCTTTGTCTCTGAACCCAATTGGCCAAGGAGCGTCTCCAGTGCCACGTCGCCTCCCAATGCAACGAGCACACCACCGGCTTCGACCCACTTCGCCAGCGCCGCGTGCACGGCCGGCTCGGCAGGCCGGAAGCTCTCGTAGGACAAGACAATCACCTTGAAGCGCGACAGGTAATCCGGCTCGTCCGCCCGCTCCAGGACGAACGACGAGACGCCGATGCCACGCTCCAGCAGAGGCAGAAACAGCGCGTAGACACCCTGGAGCATCGGATGGTGCTGGCGTTGCCACATCAGAGTATCCGCCATAGCGACACCGATGGGCGACGGTGCGCCCCCACCGACCTCGCCGCCGGGCCAGGTGCCGACGAAGCGCGTGCTGCCCAGCGGCATCTCCTGGAGCGCCTGTGTCACGGCCAGGATGGTGACGCGATAGTCGGACGGCGCGGGCGTGCTGCCTCCGGTCGCATGGCCCGGCAGAAAAATCCGGTCGGGCCAGGGCATGATCTCGTACGCATCGACCTCGTCCATCAGCAGCATCGCGGCAATGCAGTGCTCGTACCACTGGGCAAATTCCGACCACGTGTGCTTGGGATCGTCTTCGACCGGATCGACGAGCAGCCAGAGCTTGCGGTCGCTGGCGACGGTCAGTTGCGTGAAGTAGTCGTAGAGGACATAGGCGGACGTGAAGAAGCTCTTGCGCGGTGAATCGTAATGACTCAGCGCCCAGTTGACCGGCCCCGTCCAGATTTGTCCGATATAACCATCGACGCCGGGCAGGTTCGTCGAGGTTCCCAGCGGCGCGACCAACTGGGCGGCGATGTTGCTGTAGAGCGAATGGATCGGCAGGACGAAACCGATGTCACGGCCGTGCTCTCGTCCGAACGCGGCGGTCCTTTCGGCCAGCCGTTGCTCCAATTTCAGATACAACTCGTTCTTGAGCTGTGCCGTGAGGTAACGCGCTTCGTAGCTGCTGTGCTGGGGCTGCCAGGGGGTACCATAGCGCTGCTGCCACAGTTGGCGAAAGCCCTCTTCGTACCCGGTGAAAACGTGCGCCAGCGGTTCCTCGGGCAGGATGGCGTCGGCGCCGGCGGCCAGCGACTCGTCCGCCATCTCCTCCAAATAGCGAATCCAGCCCTCGGTCGGGAGCATGTAGGGCCTGACCCCGGCGCACTTGACCACCTCGCCCCGTTCGTTGCGTTCGACGTCCTGTGGGTGCGGCGTTCCGTCCCACTTGCCCGTCCAGTAGGCGTTGGCGGCGTCCGAATCGGCAAAAAACATGCGGCCGACTGTGAAGCCTTTCTCGCGCCAGGATTGCAGTTCGGGCGCGAATCGCCCGCCGTGGCGATGGACGATCACCCCGTCGGCGGCAATCGCGATGCGCGGATCGTACCCGGCGTTGGTTTGAAAGATCGTCTTGGCATCGAGAAAGTCGGCGCGCGCATGACTTATGTGAAGCAACAACAGAACCGCGGTGCACATCACCCGGCCCCAGGAACCGATGAAACGCTGCATCGAATACTCCGAATCTACTGGGCGGCAAAGACAGGCCTGGTGACCGCTTCCATGCCCTCGGGTTGCTCACCCACTTTGACCATGAGGAAATGACGTCCCGTGGCGGCGCCGTCACTGGCCTGAAGTTGGAGGATATACACGCCAGGCTGCGAGAAGGTGGCCTGGGTCTTCAAGCTGGTCGGCGCGCCAATCTTCACGGCGTCGGCCGGGCCCTGAAGGACCGACCAGGCATAGGTCAGCGTCCCGGAAGGCTTGCCATCGTCACAGACCGAACCGTTCAACAACACCGTTCCGCCCTGCTCGCCCAGTTGCGCATCGGGCCCGGCGTAGACGTCCGGCGCCTGGTTCGGCGCGTTGGCGTCCGGAGCAGCGGCACCGGCCGCGCCGCGCTCGAAGACATGGGCGACCTCACCGCCCTGCTCGTCCACGACAGTGACGGCCTGACAATTCTCGGCAAAGACATTATAGACACCACCAGCGATCTGCCCGGCGATGGCTATGGCGGGCTCGGCCTTGAACGTGCAGTCATGCACGTAGATACTGCGACTGGCCCGACCCAACTCGCGGCCCTCGCGGCCGACGCCTGACATAATGGCCACGCCGGCGCCGCGATTGGCGAACGTCACGTCGTGAATGTGCACGGTTTCGCACGAGTCCAGCGCAATCCCCTCGTTGTCCGGATTCTGCGCATCGAATTGCACGTTGCGAACCGTCATGCGCTTGGCGAAGACCGGATGGAGGCACCAGAAGGGAGAATTGACGATCTTGACACCTTCGACGAGGACGCCATCGCAACCCATGAACTGGATCATGCTGGGGCGCAGGAAGTGGCCATCGCCCAGGAAGCGATCGATGACGGAATTGCCCTCCTCGTTCATGCGCAGCGCCGTGGCAGCGCCGTCCGCCTCTTTCTCGGTCCAGGTGCTCCAGGTCTCGGCGGCCTGGCCATCCAGCGTTCCGCTGCCGGTCAGCGCGATGTTGTGCTTGCGGTAGGCATAAATGAAGGGCGAGTAGTTGTAAACCCGCGTGCCTTTCCAGCGGGTCATCGCCAGGGGCAGGTAGTCGATGAACTTGCCACCAAACTTGACGTGAGCCCCCTCGGCCAAACGCAAGTCCATATTGCTGGCGAAATGGATCGGACCTTTGACGAGCCAGGTGCCGGCGGGGACGAGGACCCGCCCGCCGTCGGCCGCTTCGCAGGCAGCCACCGCGTCGGTGAAGGCTTTATAGCAGTCGGTCTGGTTATCACCGACGGCGCCATACTCCGTGATGTCGAAGACGCGATCCGGAATGTTCGGCTCAGGAATCGCGGCAACGATATCGGCCACCTGGGCCCACGCGCCCGTGGCCTGCGTGGCAGCCGGTTCGTCCACCTTGCCGCACCCGGTCGCGATCATCACACCAACGATCAGCATCAGCCGCAGCGCAACGCTCTTTGTCCTTCGCTCTCTCATCAATCTGCATCTCCATATCGACTCGAACAATGACGCCATTCTCGCTCCGTTTTCGCATTCTGGTGGATCGCTTGACGCAATCGGGTGAATGCAAAAAATGTCGCAGCGCACACCGCCCAAGATTATGCCTTCGGAGCCTGCGCGTGGGAAGTACTTTATCTGTTTTCTCTGGCGAAGAGGACTTGCACAACGGCGCGGCGAACGAGTATTCTCAGGCCCAATACACCGGTGCGCTGCGCACTATTACCTGTTTGAAAGGAGGCTGTTATGCACCGTCCTGTCAATCTTCGTCAACGCTTGTGGATCGGGTTCTGTCTCTGCGCCGTCCTGACGCTCGGCGCATCTGCTGCGCCGGCCGCCAAGACCGTCCAGGGCATGGTGACGATCGACGCGGCGCACATGTCCGAGCCGATCTCGCCCTACATCTACGGGCAGTTCATCGAGCATTTAGGCCGCTGCATCTACGGCGGCATCTGGGCCGAGATGCTGGAAGACCGCAAGTTCTATTTCCCCGTGCCGGCCGACGGTGACATCTGGCGTCTGACGCGCGCTCAGGCACGGGTGCTGGCGGCCTCGCCCTGGAAGGTCATCGGGCCCGCCGAGAATGTGCATATGACCGAGGACGACGTCTTCGTGGGCGAGCACACGCCGGAACTGACCGTCGAGGCAGGGACGCCGGTCGGCATCTACCAGGAAGAGCTCGGCTTGATCGCGGGCCAGCGCTACACCGGGTATCTCTACCTGGCGGGCGACAAAAAGGCCGGTCCGGTCGAGGTGCGCCTGGTCTGGGGTGACGGGCAGCACGCCCGGGACACCGTCACCATCAAGAAGATCCGTAACAAGTATACGAAAGAATCGATCAAGTTCCTGGCCGGCGCCGATGCGGACAACGCTCGCTTGGAGATTGTCGCTCAGGGCGAAGGCACATTGCGGATCGGCTGCGTCTCGCTGATGCCGGCCGACAACGTCGAAGGCTTCCGCAAAGACACGCTGGAACTGCTCAAGCAACTCAGCGCACCGATTTACCGCTGGCCCGGCGGCAATTTCGTCAGTGGCTACGATTGGCGCGACGGCCTGGGCGACCGTGACCAGCGCCCCACCCGGACGAATCCCGCCTGGACCGGTATCGAGACCAACGATATGGGTATGGACGAGTTCATCCGCTTCTGCCGGCTGATCGATACCGAGCCGATGATCGCGGTCAACACCGGTTTCGGCGACGCGTACTCGGCCGCCGCGGAGGTGGAATACGCCAACGGCTCGACCAAAACCCCGATGGGCAAGTGGCGGGCCGAAAACGGCAACCGCAAGCCCCACAACGTCAAGTGGTGGTGCGTCGGCAACGAGATGTTCGGACGGTGGCAACTGGGCTACATGGTCCTGAACCATTACGTACTCAAACACAATTGGATCGAGGCGAAGATGCGCGAGGTCGATCCGACGATCGTGACGATCGGCGTGGGCGAAGTCGGCGCCGGGATGCCCGACGAAAACGAAGAGGAGGACGCCGAACGGCCCCGCGGTTTCGGTCGCCGGGGACCGCGGAGTTGGTCCATGGGCATGCTCCAGAATTGTGCCGATCAGATGGACCTGATCAGCGAACACTTCTACTGTCAGGAGAAGGAAGATATCGCCGAGCACGTGGCGCAGATTCCGAACCAGGTCAAGCGGATTGCCGACGCGCACCGGGAGTTCCGGGCCCGTCTGCCCGAGCTGAAAGGCAAAGAGGACGTGCCGGTGGCGCTGGACGAATGGAACTATTGGTATGGGCCGCATGTTTTCGGCGAGTTGGGCACGCGCTACTTCCTCAAGGACGCATTGGGGATCGCGGCCGGACTGCACGAGTACTTCCGCAACAGCGACGTCTACATGATGGCCAACTACGCCCAGACGGTCAACGTTATTGGCTGCATCAAGACCACCAAGACCGCGGCCGAGTTCGACTCGACTGCCTTCCCGCTGATGCTCTACCGCAAGGAGTTCGGGACCATTCCCGTGCAGGTCAAGCATGACAGCGCACCGCTGGATGTCTCGGCCGCCTTGACCGAAGACAAAGAGACGCTGACGGTCGGCGTGGTCAATCCGACCCACGATACCTACCAACTCAAGCTCGATCTCAAGGCCGTCAAGGCGGCGGGCAAGGCTCAGGTCTGGATGATTGCGGGCGACGATCCGATGGCTTACAACGATCCGGGCCAGCCTCGCAACGTGACGATCGAGTCGGGTGACGCGGCCGATCTCGGTGGCGTCGTCAGCATCGCGCCGTTGAGTATCACGCTGTTCAAGGCGCCCGTGCAATAGAACCCCGGAGAAAGCGAAAATTCCAGGAGACAGTTATGAATCGCTACATCACTTTTCATTCGCTGACTCTGCTCGCCTGTTGCGTGCTGGTCAGTCTCGCCAGTGGCGTGCAGGCGCAGACCGCAGCAACGACCATCGAAGGCATGATCGCCATCGATGCGAGGCAGACATCCGAACCGATCAGCCCCTACATCTACGGCCAGTTCATCGAGCACCTGGGCCGCTGCATCTACGGCGGCATCTGGGCGGAGATGCTGGAGGACCGCAAGTTCTACTACCCCGTCACCGGAGACGCGCCGCCCTGGACGATGTACACGCCGGGGATGCCGTCGTGGGAAGGCGAGGGGCATCCTTATGAACTGCTGACCCGCTCGCCCTGGCTGATCGTCGGCGCCAGAAGCGCCGTGACGATGGTGACGGACGACGCCTTCGTGGGCGAGCACACGCCGCGCATCGCCCTGCCCGGCAACGGCGAAGCGGCCGGCCTGCTCCAGGAGCGGCTCGGCGTGGTGCGAGGCAAGGACTACACCGGTCGCATTGTCCTGGCCGGCAGTGCCTCGGCAGCGCCGATCGAAGTGAGCCTGGTCTGGGGCATCGGCGCCAACGATCGCGACACCGTCACCGTCGCCAAGCTCACCGACGACTACACGACGACTCCGCTGGCCTTTACCGCCGGACGCTCGACGGACAACGCCCGGATCGAAATCGTTAGCAAGGGCTCGGGGCATTTCCTCGTAGGTACGGTCTCGCTGATGCCGGCCGACAACCTGCGCGGCTGGCGCGCCGACACCGTGGCGCTGCTCAAGCAACTCGATGCGCCGGTCTATCGCTGGCCCGGCGGCAATTTCGTCAGTGGGTACAACTGGCGGGACGGGATTGGCGATCCCGACAAACGGCCCCCACGCAAGAACCCGGCCTGGAAAGGCATCGAGCACAACGACGTCGGCATCCATGAATTCATGGACCTGTGCCACATGATCGACACCGAGGCCTTCATCGCCGTCAACACCGGTCTGGGCGGCATCGAGGAAGCGGCCCAGGAAGTCGAATACGTCAACGGCGCCGCCACCACGGAGCAGGGTAAGCTGCGCGCCAAGAACGGGCATCCCGAACCGTACGGCGTCAAGTGGTGGGCCGTGGGCAACGAAATGTACGGCGATTGGCAACTGGGGCACATGCCCCTGGCCGACTACGTCAAGAAGCACAACCGCGTGGTCGATGCCATGCGCAAAATCGATCCGACGGTCCAGCCGATCGGCGTCGGCGCCGCGGGCGACTGGAGCCGGCAGATGTTGACTACCTGCGCCGAGCATATGAGCCTGATCAGCGAGCATCTGTACTGGCAGGACCGCGACGACCTCGTGGCGCATATCGCGCAGCTTCCGGCCGAGATCCGCCGCGTGGCCAATGTCCATCGACAGTACCGCCGCCAGTTGGATTCGCTCCGAGGCAAGGACATCCGCATCGCGATGGACGAATGGAATTACTGGTACGGCGCCAACGAATACGGCGAACTGGGCGTCCGCTACTTTCTCCAGGATGCGCTGGGCATCGCCGCGGGCTTGCACGAGTTCTTCCGCAACAGCGACATCTACTTCATGGCCAACTACGCCCAGACCGTCAACGTGATCGGCTGCATCAAGACGACCAAGACGCAGGCGGCCTTCGACGCGACCGCGTTTCCGCTGCTGCTCTACCGCCGCGAGTTCGGCTCGATCCCGGTCAAGGTCGACCACAGCGTCGATCCGCTCGACGTCGCCGCGGCGTTGACCGCGGACAAGAAGGCCCTGACGGTCGGCATCGTCAACCCGACGTGGGACACGTATCAGCTCGCGCTCAATCTCGACGCCGTCGAGCCGACGGGCCTGGCCCAGAGATGGGTCATCACGGGCGACACGCCCCTGGCCTACAACGAGCCGGGCCAACCGCGGAGCGTCACGCTTAACGCCGCGGCCCCGACGGATCTGGCCGCAACGGTATCCATCAGACCCCTGAGCATCACGCTCCTGAAGGCCCCAATCCATTGAGCGGGAACATATCTCGTGCAGCCTGAGGACCCGGTTTGGGGCCCATTTCGGGGAAGTTGGACGCGTACGGAGGGCAAGATTTTCCGATTCCGGCCAAATCGCACGGGTATTTGGCCGATTCTCTGCAATATGGAGGCGCTTTTCAGCGTCCCTATTGGTACGTGTGTGGGTTAGGCCGCACCCAGAGTGCAGGGTCCCCGAGAGCTTCGTGAACTGCCGGAATGTGGCTTTTCCCGCCAATTCCGGACATGTATCGGGATGAGAAGTGAAAGGAGCCAACTGAGTGAAGCGTGTACCACCGTCAGACAGGCCTCTTTGCAGCAGCCAGCGTGCCGCTCGCTCGTTCTGCGGCCTCTGCGTCCTGGTCCTATTGGGCACACTCGCCGGCTGCAGTCGCGAGCATTATAAGGAAAGCGCAGACAAAGAAACCTACCAAGTGCTGGAAGAGAAGTGGCGGGACGAATTCGGCACCATGGTCAACTATCGGGTCAGTGAGACGGCCCCGAACGACGTGGAGATGGCCGACATTGTGCCCCCTTCCGGCATTCTCAACCTGGCCGAGGCGGTGTACCTGGCGACCCAGTACAGCCGGGACTATCAGTCGCAGAAGGAATCGCTGTATCTGTCGGCGCTTGATTTGACCGGCACCCGCCATCAGTATGCCCGACAGTGGTTTGGCACCGTCGACGCCTACTACGACAGCAGTGAAGCGGGCGAAGAGATCACCGCCAGCGCCAGTGGGGGCCTCAATCAAGACCATCTGATCGGCGATGGGATCCTCGTCGGCACGGGCCTGGCCATCGACTGGGCGCGTTTCTTGACGGGCGACCCGCAAACGACGCTGGGCACGGTCCTCACCGCCACGGTGACGGCTCCCCTGATTGGCGCCGGAGCCGGCAAAACCGCCCGAGAGAATCTGACGCAGGCCGAGCGGAACGTGCTCTATCGCATCCGCACGTTCAACCGCTATCGCAAGACCTTTGTGACCTCGATCATTGGCGAGTACTACAACGTGCTGCTCCAGCGTGCCCGCGTGGACATCGCTGAAGCCAGCTACAAACGTCTCGTCGATTCCACCAACCAACTCCGCATGGAGGTGGAGGTCGGTAAGCGACCGGCTTACGACCTCGGCGAGGCCGAACAGCGACTCTTGACCTCGGAGAACAACGTGGTCACGACACGGCAGCGCTACATCCAGGCGCTGGACAACTTCAAAATCCGACTGTCCATTCCGACTCAGGTGCAGGTGGAACTGGACCCGAACGAATTGGTTGCGTTGGAGAGACTCGGTATCAACGAACCGGCCTATACGGAAGACGACGCCATCACCATCGCCCTGGAGCGGCGTCTGGATCTGGCCAATACCCAGGACGAGGTGGACGACGCCGAGCGTCGCTTGATCTTGGCGGCCGAAGGCCTGGGCCCGCAAATGAACCTGGTGGCCAGCGCCAACGTCGAGTCAGACCCGGCGGAGGAGTCGGTGCGACTGCGTTTTCACACCGGCCGGTATCGCCTGGGCCTGGAGACGGACTTGGGGTTGGACCAGAAGACCGAGCGCAATGCGTACCGCCGGGCCCTGATCACGACCCAGCAAAGCCATCGTGACTTTGACGAAGAGAGGGAACGCGTCAAACTGGATGTGCGCCAAGCGTACCGCGACCTGTTGGAAACGGCAGAAACCTATCGTATTCAGCAACTTGGCTTGACGTTAGCCGAGGAACGCGTCGAGGTCGAGAAGCTGTCGTTACAGTACGGGCGCAGTACGGTGCGTCTGCTCCTCGAAGCAGAAGATGCGCTGGTGGCGACGCAAAATGAGGTTCTCAGTGCCCTGGTGGATCATACCTTGGCCAAGATGAGCTTTTTCCGGGACATCGGCGTGATGAGCGTCAGACCGGATGGAATGTGGGAGCAGGCGAAACTATGAAAGAGGACCAGAACAAAATGAGATCGAGCCAGGCAACGACGCAACCGGGCGCCGCGCGCCGGAGACGCCGGTCCCAGCGACGTTGGGGAATCTTCCTCGTGGTCATCCTGGTGGCCGCCGGACTGGGGTGGGGCGCCATGAAGATGGTCAAACCGACCGTATCGGCCACCGACGAAGGCGGTACGTTCACCGCGCAGAAAAGCGATCTGATCGTCACGGTGACCGAAGGCGGCAGTATCCGGGCCCACCAATCGATCCAGTACAAGTGCCAGGTCGAACGACGCGGTGCAGAGGTGACCATCCTCAATATCGTACCGGGCGGCACCTATGTGACCCAGGAGGACGTCGACAACGGCATGGTCCTCGTGAAGCTGGATTCCTCGGCTCTGGAAGATCAACTGATCCAGGAGGAGATGGAACTGTCCAGCGACAAACAGAACGCCACGGCCGAGAAGGAATCATACGACATCCAGGTCATCCGGAACGAGAGCAACATCGCCACCGGCAAGCTGGACGTTCGGTTTGCCTTGATCGAACTCCAGAAATATCTGGGGGCCGATCTGGCCGAGCGGCTCGTCAAGGACGTCAATGAAGCGGATGACCTTTCCAAGCACGTGGCACCCTTCGTGGAGGAGGTTATCAGCGATCCGAACGTGTTGGCGGGCACGGCGGCGGGCAAGGAAATGAAGACATTCCAGGACAATATCGTCCAAGCCAATGCCTCGTTGGCGACCGCTCAGGCCAGACTGGCGGGAAGCGAACGACTGCACGACGCCAACTACGTTTCCGATCTGGAACTCCAGGGCGACCAGCTCAGTGTAATCAACAGCCGTTTCAATAAAGAAGACGCAGAGGTCGATCTGAATCTGTTTCTGCGTTATGACCTGGCGAAGGACATCGAGACGAAGCTCAGCGACTACATCGAGAAGGGACGCGAACTCGAGCGGATCTACGCCCAATGCCGGTCGGAGTTGGCGCAGGCCGATGCCAGGTTGAGCAACGCTCAGCAACGCTATCAGCAACAATCCGAACGTGTGGAGGAACTGAGGCAACAAATTGAGTACTGCACGATTCGAGCCAGGGCCCCGGGCTTGGTGATCTACGGCAGCGGTGACAGCGGCGATAGCTTCCGGGCCATGCGTGGTCGCGGGGGCGGCAGCGGTATCATTGCCGAGGGCGAAGTCGTCTACGAGGGCCAGACGATCATCTCCATGCCCGATACGGCGGCCATGGTGGCCGAGGTCAGCGTCCACGAGACCGATGTCGACAAGGTCCGGCCCGGACAACCGGCGGAAGTCGTGATGGACGCGTTTCCGGATCGCGTTCTCCAGGGCGAAGTCCAGGAAGTGGCTCCCCTGCCCGACCAGCAGCGTGGCTTTTTGAATCCCGATCTGAAGGTCTACAAGACCCTGGTTTCAATCGATGGGACCCACGATTTCCTCAAGACGCGTATGTCCTGTAAGGTCACCGTCCTGGTGCGCGAGCTGCGCGACGTGATCAAGGTGCCGATTCAGGTGGTCGCCAACCGTCGCGGCCGCAAGATCTGCTATGTGGTCACACCGAGCGGACCGGAAGAGCGGGAGGTTCGGACGGGCGCCTTCAACGACACCTTCGTCCAGATTGTCGAGGGGCTGGAAGATGGCGATGTCGTTCTGCTGAATCCGCCACTGTTCACCGAAGGAGGCACCGGCACCATGGGCGGTGGTCCAGACCGGGAACGCTTTGGCGGACGCGGCGCTCCGACGGAAGAGACGGGAGCAACACCAGGCAGTGGCAACGCCGAACCAGGATCCGGCTCAGGCCGCCGGGGCCAGCGCTCGGGGCGCGCTCCGGGTGGCCAGCGGCCCGGAAACGGTCAGGGCACTCCGCCATCGGCACCGGATCAGGCCGGCGGCCAAGCCTCCGGCGAGAGAAGGGCGGGAGGTCCTCCTGGTATGCCGGGAATGCCGACGGAACTTTCGGACGAGATGGCCGACCGGATCCTGGGCTTCATGAAACGGACCGATCCGGATGCGGCCGCAGAACTCGAGAAACTGCGCGAGAGCGACCCGGAGGCGTTCAAGACGAAACTCCGTGAACGGATGGAGAATATGCGCAGCCGCATGATGCGACGTGGCCCTGACGGACAGGGCGCGGGCGGCCCCATGGGGCCGGGCGGAGGCGCCGGCGGGTTTGGAGGTCGACAGGGACGCCGCAACCGCTCGGGCGAGGGCGCCGCGACCGAGAATCAACCGAGACAAGCACCGGAAGGGCAAGATGATAGGTGAGACATCGACAACAAGGCTCGACGCCGATTTCACCTTCGATGCCGATGGCCCGATTCTGGTGATGGAAGCGCTGTGCAAGAACTACCATCTGGGCTCGAATCTGTTGCGGGTTCTGCGCGAGATCGACCTGACCATCAATCGCGGCGAATACGTCGCCATCATGGGGCCGAGCGGTTCGGGCAAATCGACGCTGCTGAACATGATCGGCTGCCTGGATCGTCCCTCCAGCGGGGAGTATCTCCTGGGCGGCCAGAGCGTCGCGGACCTCGACGACGATGAGTTATCCATGATCCGCGGGGCCCGTATTGGCTTCGTGTTTCAGTCCTTCAATCTGATCGCACAGCTCAACGTCGTCGAGAACATCGAGATCCCCATGTACTACCAGGGTTGGAGCGAGCGCGAGAGCGCGGCGCGGGCCCGGGAACTGGCCACGATGGTGGGCCTGGAGGAACGACTCGACCACCGCCCTTCCGAACTCAGCGGTGGCCAGCAACAGCGCGTCGCGATCGCGCGGGCGTTGAGCAACGACCCCCTGATCGTGCTGGCCGACGAGCCCACGGGAAATCTCGACTCCCAGAGCGGCTCCGATATCCTGGCGATTCTCGACCGCCTGCACGAGGAAGGCAAGACGCTGATCGTCGTCACGCACGACGAGCACATCGCCACCTGTGCCGAGCGCGTCATCCGATTGTTTGATGGGCGCATCGACAAGGAAGAATTTAACAAGAAACGGTAACTGCTTATGATGTTTTTTCGACTGAAACGGACGATCAAACTGGGCGTCAAGAGCCTGTGGATGCACCGGTTACGCTCTACCCTGACGGCGCTTGGCATCATTTTCGGCGTCTCGTCGGTGATCGCGATGTTGGCCATCGGTGAAGGGGCCAGCCAGGACGCTCAAGAGAAGATCGCGCAACTCGGTAGCAAGAACATTATCATCAAGACGGTCGAACCGCCGGAGGATCAATCATCGGTCGGCCAGCAGCAGACATTGCGGGAATACGGCTTGACCTATGCGGATGCCGAGCGTTTCCAAAACGGTATTCCTGACGTCCAGGTGATCGTACCCAACCGCCGGATTTCCCAGCAGGCCCTGTATCGCAATAATCGGGTGTCCATCGAAGTCATCGGCACCGTGCCATGGTATCCGGAAATCTCCAACACCAAGGTCAAATTCGGACGCTTTCTCAGCAGCACCGACATGCACTATAAACAGGGTGTCTGCGTCGTCGATGAACGCGTGGTTAAGGAGTTGTTTGCCTTTGACGATCCCCTGGGCCAGGACATCAAAATCGCTTCCGACTACTACCGCGTGGTGGGCGTAGCCGCGGAGACGACTCAGACCAAAGGCGGCAGCAATCTGGAGACCAAGGATGCCACCGGAGCCAAGAAGGCCGCCGGCGCCAACGTCGGAGGCATCTACGTTCCCCTGACCACCGTCAAGGAACGTTTCGGGGAGATGTCGCTGCAAATCACCGCCGGAGCCGGCGGGACCCTGGAGCGAATCGAATTGCAGGAGATCATCGTGCAAACGCGCGATATCAGCATGGTGCTGGGAACACGGCGGAGTCTTGAGACCCTGCTGGGGCGGTTCCACAAGAAGAACGACTACGAAATCACCGTCCCGCTGGAACTGATGCGGCAGGCCAAAGACTTCCAGCGCATCTTTACGATCGTGCTGGGCTCCATCGCGGCCATCTCCCTGCTGGTCGGCGGCATCGGCATCATGAACATCATGATGGCAACCGTCAGCGAACGAACGCGTGAGATCGGCATCCGTCGGGCGTTGGGCGCCAAGAAGCGGGACATTGTCTTTCAGTTCCTCTCCGAGACTCTGCTGTTGACGCTGTCGGGCGGCGTGCTGGGCATCGCGCTGGGCTCTGCCGTGCCGTTCCTGGTCACGCACTTCGGCCAGATGCGGACGGTCATCACCACGAGCTCGCTGCTGCTGGCTTTCGGCATCAGCGCTGCGGTGGGCATCACCTTCGGGCTCTACCCTGCCTACCGCGCTGCCAACATGGACCCGATCGAATCACTGCGCCACGAATAGAGCGTCTCGACACACAGCGTCCGGAGCAGCCGCATCGCACCACCCGCTACCCGTCGTCGGTTGAGGATTTAACGGCCTCGTCCTCTGTCTGATCCCACTCGGCCATCCGAAGCATCCATCCGGTCGCGTTCTCCGCGCGGTCGATGCGGTCGTCCGGTCCGGTGCGACCCAGGGCAAACGCCGCGTGCATCACGGGCGGATTCTTCTTGCTTTCGATGCTCGCCCGCGGTATCATTAACATGACAGAAGCGATGTCTGAAGGGTGGCATCTTGCGAGACAACAGCACTTCGCTCACTACGTACTTTTCCTTAGTCCCGTCGCGTCGCGGTACAGGTCGACGCTGTGAGCAGCGGAGGTGCGTATCATGGCGAAGGAGGATCAGAAGCGCGTGTTCGGTTCGCTGCCGTTGGTGGTGGCCGTTGTATTCATCGCGGGGGCGGTCGTCCTGAACCAGTTGCCCTTGCAGAGTGTGCGTCCGGAGCCGCCCGAGGGCTGGCAATCGCCCAAGCCCGAGCTGGATAAAATCAAGGCCCGGCTCTGGCAGGATCCGTTCAAGGTCGCCCAGGATCACGAGAAAGCCGCCCATCCGGCACATGAGGGCGAGCCGAACGGTTGCGGATCGCCGCACTGCATCAATCAGATCACGACCAGGCTGCGCACGGCCCTGTTCAGCCGGCGTCCCGACGTCAACACCCCGCCGCCGGTGCTGCAGCTGCTGATGATTATGGTCCGGCACGGCGAATCGGCGGAAGACTACGAGCGCCGCCTGCGCAACCGCTATGCCGTGTTGTCGGCTCTGGATGCGGCGGGGATGGCACCGGAGGACACGCAATACATCCGCTATTTCCGCCTGGGACCACAGGAAGACTGGACCGATACGGCCCAGCCCCTGCTCGTTCCGTTCGAGCTCTTCGAGCGTGAGACCTTGTACCCCGAAGGAAGGGGCAGCCGCCGGCCCAAGACGGTGATCGTCGTCTGGCTGGCCGAAGGCGCCTTCAGCGACGCGCCGCTGGCCCGCGTGGCGAAAGTGCTGCGCCTGATGCTCGGCGCGGGGACACCGATCGATCTGCGTGAATACCTCAAGGGCAACTGGCCCGCGCTGCGCGTCGACCTGATCGCGCCATCGAGTTCGACCACACTGCGGGCGATGCTCGGAGAACTCAGCACATCTCAGGCCCGCGACGAGCTGCGCCCCGACCTGAACGACGTGACGATCTTCTCGCCCTGGTCCACCGCCTCGCCCGCCTTGCTGACCAGCACCTTGAACGGCAAGCCCTCGTCGACAGCAGCACCGGTGGGAGACCTGGCTGACATGTTCGATCTGATCAGGGCTCGCTTCGCGGAGGCCGATATCAGCTTCGTCCGGATGATCGGCACCGACGATTTGCTGGCCCTGCATCTGTTGCAGGAACTGCGGCGTCGGCATATCGACATACGGCCCGGAGACGGCGACCACATCGCGATGATCTCCGAGTGGGATACGTTCTATGGCAAAGCCTTTCCGCTGACCTTCGCAACCATGATGGAGTGCCTGGGTCCGCAAGGCACCGCGCCGGACTGGGTCGAGTATACCACGCACCTGCGGCGCAAGACGCCGCACTACCCCCATTGCCTGCCCTCCAACCTGCACACGTACACCTACCTTAGCGGGATCGACGGCCGGCTGCCGCCCGCAGCGAATGCAGATACCAAAACCAAAGCGTCGTCAGACGAGCAGGGCCTGACGCGTTGGACGTACAGCGAGAGCCTGGAAGTGCCCATCGGCCGCGGCCAACTCGACTACGCCCGCCGGCTCGCGGCCCAACTGAAGGCCCAGTATCGGGCCTCAGGCAACCACGGACTACGCGCCATCGGCGTCGTAGGCAGCGACGTGTACGACAAGATGATCCTGCTGCATGCGCTGCGGGAGGAATTCGGGGACATTACGCTCTTCACCACCGATCTGGACGCCCGGTTGATGCACCACGAGCGTTCCCGGTGGACGCGCAACGTGATCGTGGCCTCCAACTTCGGTCTGGGGCTGAATCCCAAATATCAGTGCGGCATCTACCAAGCGCAGCGCTTCGATAATGACCTCCACAACAAGCAACTTCAACCTTCGCCGTTCGCCCCGTTTCGCGACAACTATCAGACAGCGCTGTTCCTGGCGTGCCGCGCCGCGCTGCATCTGACGGAGACGGTCAAGGGCAAGGAGACGGCGTTCCGTGACTTCGACCAGCACCTGCTGGCCGAGACGCTCGGGCACCCCCGCCTCTTCGAAATCGGCCGAGGTCAAGCGGTCGACCTGAGTGTCACGAAGGGAACACCTGATGTGAACGTGCATCCGACGCTACTGCGTTTTCGCCCGGAGTTTCCGAAGACACTCTTCCGAGTACTGCTGTATCTGGGCGTTACGGCGGTGCTGTTGTGTCCGGTATTCTATCTGATGCGCGGCCCCTGGTCGCAGCGGCCGAAGGACCGCGTGACCATAGCCGACCGTCTGCGACGCGCGCTGCGCCTCGCTCCGGCGGTGCTGGCCGTGGTCGCCTTTGTCACGATCGTCCTGGCGGACCACGACAAGCGTGCGAGCGGCGAGCCGTTCTCCTTAAGCACCGGGACCAGCGCCTGGCCCGGGCTGGCGCTTCGTCTGCTCGGATTCCTGATCGGGGTTGCGTTGTTCTTGAAGGCTCGCGCGCTGCTGGCGCGAAACGACCAGGCGGTGGCAAGTGAATTCGAGTTGCCGACGTCGGTGGTGATAGAGAACCAGCATGAAGAGGGCTGGAAAGGGTGCGGCCGGCGCCTCCAACGGCACGTGCGTCGCTGGACGCGCCGGGCCCTGCACCTGTGGGTCGCGAAGCCCAAGAACAAACGCAGCGATCGGGAATCGGAAACCGTGGTGGCTTCGGAGCTCTGGCAGGAGCGTTTCCTGTGTCGATTCGTGGGCCGTGACTTCCTGGCGCCCGTGCTGTGGTTCGTTCTGCTCTGGTTCTTTCCGATCATCCTGGGACCCGGGGTCGGTTGGCCGCACTCGCCCTGCCGCGGTGACCTGTGTTACGCCGCGTTTCTGGTGATTGGGCTATTGTTCTATACGACACTGCTGGCGCTGTTGGTCCAAGTGGTCAACGCCACGTGGCGCCGGATGGCAGTGGTCAACACTCTGATTTCTCGTCACACCCTCTGGACCGCCAAGACCTATAGCGACCTGCTGACCCCGGGTGATGCAGACCAGCCTCACGAATACGTGGCGGATTGGCTGGACATCCGTTTCATTGCTCGCACGACTGAGGGGGTCAACCGGGTTCTTTACTATCCGTCGCTGGTTCTGTTCTTCTCGATTGCGGCGCGCATGTCCTACTTCGACAACTGGGGCTACCCGCCGCTGGTTCTCATCACGTACTGCGTCCCGTTCGTGTATCTCATTGGCCTCGAGATCGCTCTGCAATTGGGCGCCCGGCGGGCGCGGGCCGGGGCCCTGCGCCGGATGCGCGATCAACTGCACCAGGCGCAATATGGAAACCAGAACAACCAGGACAAGGCCCAGCGCATCAGGCGCATGATGACCGAAATCACGGAACTGCGCGAAGGGGCCTTTCGCCCCTTTGCCGACAACCCGATCCTCCATGCCCTGCTGATTCCCTCCGGCGGCGCGGGGCTCCTGGCCGTGCTCACCTACTTCCTGCCCGCTTGACCGACTCCGCTGTGGAGCGCCCTGCCCCCCGAGCGCGCTCCATGGCAACCGCTCTCAAACGGCCGCCGAGCAGGATTTCCAACCCGGGTTTTTCCGTTGGGCTGGGCGCAGGGCGCGTGGTAATATGGTGTCAGGCATTCCGGG